>Ga0316197_10000426_pt1 | contig 29263 bp, 25 predicted proteins | sample OudBiesiAoxic_MG_FD_204939 | JGI IMG/M metagenome (GOLD analysis project Ga0316197, IMG submission 204939) | Coastal sediment microbial communities from Oude Bieten Haven, Netherlands - site A oxic | ecosystem: Environmental > Aquatic > Marine > Coastal > Sediment | place: Netherlands... | reverse complement strand
CAGATAAAGATGGAATGACCGCGTCGCTTTCAGTCACATCACCTTCAGCGCCACGTTGTGAACCAGGATTCCCGCGGCCTGCTACCCCCTCGCATTGAGAGTGGAAGTACCTGTGGCAACGCCAACGATATCAGCGCCGCATGCGGGCCAATCTTGTCCGACCTTTTGCTGAATACAAACGCAGGACTCGCGATCGCTTTATGAGACCAGCTGATTGCGATTTCTTCTAGGTCTGAACACTGCCGCAGAGGCTCTGCGAATTTGTTGCTGCACTAAGGTCAGCCTGCCGAGTATTGCCTCTTTCAGCATCACTTGAAGCCTTGAACGAACGTGTCCGTTCATCTGAGTATGAGTAATTTGGTTGACCTCCCCGTGCGTTAAACCACCTCGCCCCCGTCCAGCTGCTTCAGCCACTCCTCGGCCTCTTTCAGCACCGTCTCGCGCCTGCCCTCATCCATCCGGTCCCAGGTCCGGTACATGTTCCCCATGCGGCCGTTGCCCTCGAACCTGTCCCGATGACGATCCAGAAAGTGCCAGTACAGCAGGTTGAACGGACAGGCCCCCTCGCCTGTCTTCTTGCTCACGCTGTAATCGCACCCCTTGCAGTAGTCTGACATGCGATTGATGTAGGAGCCCGAAGAAACATAGGGTTTCGACGCGATGATCCCGCCATCTGCAAACTGGCTCATCCCGATCACATTCGGGGCCTCCACCCACTCGTAGGCATCGGCATAAACCGCCAGATACCACTCATGCACCTGATGCGGATCGACCCCGGCCAGCAGCGCAAAGTTTCCTGTCACCATCAAACGTTGAATATGATGCGCGTAAGCCTCTTCGCGGGTCTGTGCCACCGCATGGGCGACACAGTTCATTTTCGTCTCCGCGCCCCAGTAAAAATCTGGCAGATTACGTGACTGCTTTAACACGTTCCGCTCGGTATAATCGGGCCCTTCGAGGAAGTAGATGCCGCGCACGTATTCGCGCCAGCCAATGATCTGCCGGATGAACCCTTCGGCAGCATTGATCGGCGCGTCACCATCTCTCCAAGCCTTCTCGACAGCCTGACACACCTCCAACGGCCCCAGCAGACCAAGGTTGATATAGGGCGAAACAATCGCGTGATAGAGGAACTTGTGATCCTCCAGCATCGCATCCTGATAGTCCCCGAACTTGGGCAGGGCGTGTTTCACAAAGTGCGAAAGTGCCTCCAGTGCCTGCTCTCTCGTGGTGGCAAATCCAAAGGGCCGCAGGTCGCCAAAATGATCTGGAAACCGCACCTCAACCAGCTCCAGCACTTCTTCGACCACCTCATCCGGTTCAAACCACAAAGGTCCGTCAAAGGTCACGTCTTCCGGTGCCGGTTTGCGGTTCTCATGGTCATAGTTCCACTTGTCACCGGCGGGCTGATCACCCTCCATCATCAGCCCGGTCTTGCGACGCATATCGCGATAGAAATACTCCATCCTCAGCGCCTTGCGTCCCTCGGCCCAGTCCTCGAATTCTGCATGGCTGGCGATGAAACGATCATCATTCAGAATATGCGTTTTCACCGGTGCATGCTTGAGCTTATTGATAAGCCGCCACTCCCCCGGCTCGGTACAGATCACCCCTGCCGCGCCCGTTTCCTCGACCCGCCGCAACAGCTCTCCGACGATGGAACCCGCATTGTCCGGGTCATCCAGCTTGGTATAGCGCACGTCCCAACCGTCATCTTCCAGCGCCTGCGCAAACTTGCGCATGGCAGCAAAGATCAGCGCGATTTTCTTGGGATGGTGTTTGACGTACCCCGCCTCCTCGGCGACCTCGGCCATCACGACGATATCGCTGCCCTTCTCCGCCTTCTTCAGCGCCGAGAGATCCTTTGAAAGCTGATCGCCCAATATCAAAACAAGACGGCTCACCACGGCACCTCCTTGCCTGCCCAGTCAAAGAACTGCCCGGAGTTCTCAACCGTCAGACCATCCATCACCCGCAACAAATTTTGGGCGGCTTCTTTCGGTGCCACTGCCGGATGCCGCCCGAGGTATTTCTCGGTAAAGGGCGTCGCGACCGTTCCCGGATGCAGCGCCACGCAAACCGCCTGTTTGTGGGTTCGCGCCAGTTCAATCGCCGCCGTGTGCACCACCTGATTGACCGCGGCCTTGGCCGACCGGTAACTGATCCACCCGCCAATCCGGTTATCTCCGATGGACCCCACGCGCGCGGACAGCACGGCCAGCACCGCCCGGCGGTCCCGCGGCAACAGATCATGCGCATGGGCAATGACCAGCGCCGGTCCCACCGCATTCAACGCAAACTGATCCATCATCGCCTGCCGCTCGATGGATTTGATGGTCTTTTCCGGCTCGGCCCCGCCGATCTCCAGCGCCCCGGTCGCCACGACCACGCGGTCAAACGATCCATCCAACGCCCCCAGATGCCGCGCCACAGACGCCTCATCGGTGATGTCAAACCCATCCGCACTGCGCGACAGGCGCACCACATGTTCTCCTTGCGCTTCACAAGCGACGGCAAATGCACTGCCGATCCCGCCTGATGCGCCCAATATCAAAGTTTTGCTCATGCCGTGCGACCTAGCGGTAGCATCCGCAGCTTCAATGTCTCACCCAAGCAAAATCTGCTGGCCACACGACGACCTCACGCCGGACAGCAAAGTTCAAACTCCCTCTTCCCATTTGAAATCACTGGCGTATAAATACGCCCCATGACACACGCCGCACATATTCCGACCCCATCGCGCCTGCCCGCGATGCCGCTGCGTGCAAACCTGCTGCTGCTAATCCGCCTCTGAGCGTGCCATCCCGGCGCGTCCGCTCAGAGGGTATGCACCGCGCCATGGATGAAAACAGCAGAACGAAAGATACTCACATGACCGATACCAAAGCCCAAGACCGCGTCTTGATTTTCGACACGACGCTGCGCGACGGGGAACAATCCCCCGGTGCGACCATGACCCACGCCGAGAAACTGGAAATCGCGGGCCTGCTTGATGAGATGGGTGTCGATATCATTGAGGCAGGCTTCCCCATTGCCTCCGAAGGTGATTTCGCCGCCGTGTCCGAGATCGCCAAGAACGCGAAAAATGCGGTGATCTGCGGCCTCGCCCGCGCCCAGTTCGGCGACATCGACCGCTGCTGGGAGGCGGTGAAACACGCGGAACGCCCGCGCATTCACACCTTCATCGGCACATCGCCCCTGCACCGCGCCATCCCGAACCTCAACATGGACGAGATGGCGGAGCGTATTCACGACACCGTCACCCATGCCCGCAACCTTTGTGACAACGTCCAGTGGTCCCCCATGGACGCGACCCGGACCGAACTGGATTACCTCTACCGCGTGGTCGAGATCGCCATCAAAGCGGGTGCAACCACGATCAACATCCCCGATACCGTCGGCTATACCGCCCCGCGCGAAAGCGCCGACCTGATCCGCAAATTGCTGGAAAACGTGCCGGGCGCGGATGAAATCGTCTTTGCCACCCATTGCCACAACGACCTCGGCATGGCGACCGCCAACTCCCTCGCCGCGGTCGAGGCTGGCGCGCGCCAGATCGAATGCACCATCAACGGGCTGGGTGAACGGGCTGGCAATACCGCGCTGGAAGAGGTCGTGATGGCCATGAAGGTGCGCAATGACATCATGCCCTACCAGACCGGCATCGACAGCACCAAGATCATGAACATCTCCCGCCGGGTCTCGGCTGTCTCGGGTTTTCTGGTACAACCCAACAAGGCCATCGTCGGCAAGAACGCCTTCGCCCACGAATCCGGCATCCATCAGGACGGCATGCTGAAAAACGCCGAAACCTTCGAAATCATGCGGCCCGAGGATGTGGGCCTTACCGAGACCAACATCGTGATGGGCAAACACTCGGGCCGCGCGGCCCTGCGCTCGAAACTCGAAGACCTCGGGTTCACCCTCGGCGACAACCAGCTGAAGGACGTTTTCGTCCGGTTCAAGGAACTTGCCGACCGCAAGAAGGAAATCTACGAGGACGACCTCATTGCCCTCATGCGGACCACGACCGACCCCGAAGAAGACCACATCAAGCTGAAATCCATGCACGTGGTCTGCGGCACCGAAGGCCCAAACCAGGCGCGGATGACCCTCGAAGTGGACGGCAAGGAGCACAAGACCGAGCAAACCGGCGACGGCCCCGTGGATGCCGCCTTCAATTGCGTCAAGGCCATCGTGCCACATGAGGCACGGCTGCAGCTCTACCAGGTCCACGCGGTCACCGAAGGCACCGATGCGCAGGCAACGGTCTCTGTCCGGATGGAAGAAGACGGCCGCATCGTGACTGGCCAGTCTGCCGATACGGACACCGTCGTCGCCTCTGTCCGCGCCTATATTCACGCGCTCAACCGTCTGTTGGTGCGCCGCGCCAAGGGCGGGACGGACAAGCGCGAGGTCAGCTACAAGGACGTCGGCTGACCCCCGATGCGCCGCGGAGTGGCCTCACGCCAGCCGCGGCGCAAGCTGATCAGGCAGAAAATGAATTGTATTGGAAAGATGAAGAGACCCGTCGCGCTTCATCTTTCCAATACAATTCAATTCAAGAGGTGAGACGCGTGCAACCTTGCCGTTGTCAGAACGACAAGGAACACACGTTTCTAGCCATATGGATTTTTGGCACTCCGGTCATCGCTGAGAGATCTCTGTGACCGCTCGACAATCATCACCGCCGCATCGGCCAGATGTTCCCTCTCAATCGCCTTGGCACCACGCGCAACACGCAGCTTGTGCGCCTCCAGCATGACTTCGGCATGGCTCGACCCGCGCGGCGGAATGAAATTGTAGGCGGCCAATTCAATCAGCAGCCCCAGCGGATCCTTGAAATAGATCGAATGCATGAATCCCCGGTCCTTCACGCCGGAATTCTCGATCCCGCGCTCCTCCAGCCGGTCAAGCACCTGATCGAACATCGCGTGATCCACTTCAAACGCGATGTGGTGCACGCATCCGGGGTCAGTCGGCGTCCGGTCATGCACCGGTTTGCGGTTCTCGTTGCTGAAGATCGTGATCAGCCGCCCGTCGCCGGGATCAAAGTACAGATGCCCTTCGTCGTCGTTGTCCAGATTGGGCTGATCAAAGATGAAGGGCATGCCCAATACCCCTTCCCAGAAATCAATGCTGGTCTGGCGGTCGGCGCCCGTCAGGGTGATGTGATGCACACCAAGGCTCTGGATCTTTTTCATTTCACGGGTCTCCGATTTAGCGAATTTTATCCTAACATAGCGCACAGGCGGCAACATGCCCAATGCGGATAAACACCCCCTTTCACCTCCCCTGCCCCAAGCCTATAAGGGCTGTCAGCCCGCCTCATCAGAGTCGCGGGCCCATGTGACTTTTAACAAGGTATCTTCTGGCATGAACCTGTTTGGAAATCTCGGTGGGTTGTTCTCATCCGATATGGCAATCGACCTCGGCACGGCAAACACGCTGGTCTATGTGAAAGGTCGCGGGATCATCCTTTCCGAACCTTCCGTCGTGGCCTACCACGTCAAGGACGGCGTCAAAAAGGTTCTGGCTGTGGGCGAAGACGCCAAGCTGATGCTGGGCCGGACGCCGGGCAGCATTGAAGCCATCCGCCCGATGCGCGAAGGCGTCATCGCGGACTTCGACACCGCCGAAGAGATGATCAAGCACTTCATCCGCAAGGTCCATAAACGCTCCACATTTTCCAAGCCCAAGATCATCGTCTGTGTGCCCCATGGCGCGACCCCGGTCGAAAAGCGGGCGATCCGCCAATCGGTGCTGTCGGCGGGCGCGCGCCGCGCCGGGCTGATTGCAGAACCCATTGCGGCGGCCATCGGGGCCGGCATGCCTATCACAGATCCCACCGGCAACATGGTCGTCGACATTGGCGGCGGGACGACCGAGGTTGCGGTGCTGTCGCTGGGCGACATCGTTTACGCCCGTTCGGTCCGTGTTGGTGGTGATCGCATGGACGAGGCGATCATTTCCTACCTGCGCCGCCAGCAAAATCTGCTGGTGGGTGAAACCACGGCGGAGCGCATCAAGACCTCGATCGGCACCGCGCGCATGCCGGACGACGGGCGCGGAACCTCGATGCAGATCCGCGGCCGCGATCTGCTCAATGGTGTGCCCAAGGAAATCGAAGTGACGCAGGCGCAGATCGCCGAAGCACTGGCGGAACCCGTGCAACAGATCTGCGAAGCGGTGATGACCGCGCTTGAAACAACCCCACCCGATCTGGCCGCCGATATCGTCGACCGTGGCGTAATGCTGACCGGTGGCGGCGCACTCTTGGGTGATCTGGACCTCGCGCTGCGCGAACAGACAGGGCTTGCGGTCTCGATCGCGGACGAATCGCTGAACTGCGTGGCACTGGGCACCGGCAAGGCGCTGGAATACGAAAAACAACTGCGCCACGCCATCGACTACGACAGCTGATCCTTGCTAGACTAGACGCAGGCCCGGACAAAGGGCAGGAGCGCATGGGACATGGCCAACGACCGCACAAACAGCAGTGACTATACCGGCCCGCTGCGGCGGCTTCTGTTGGCCGTGCTGATCCTGCTCTTGGGTGCCACATTCCTTCTGTGGCGGATCGACAGTCCGCGAGTCGAACGCTTCCGCGCACAGATCACCGACAGGTTGGTGCCCAACCTCGATTGGGCCATGGCCCCGGTCACAGGGACCATCAACCTGCTGCGGGACTTTCAGTCTTATCAGCGGCTTGCCGAACAAAATCAGGAACTGCGCAGCGAGTTGCGCCAGATGCAGGCCTGGAAAGAAGCAGCGCTTCAGCTTGAACAGGAAAACGCCCGTCTTCTCGACCTCAACAAGGTGCGCCTAGATCCACGACTGACCTTCATCACCGGTGTGGTCCTTGCTGACAGTGGCTCTCCGTTCCGGCAATCCGTGCTGCTGAACGTCGGTTCCCGCGATGGTCTGATTGACGGCTGGGCCACCATGGACGGCATCGGGCTGGTCGGCCGCATCTCTGGCGTGGCCGAGAATACCGCCCGCGTGATCCTCCTGACGGACGCCTCAAGCCGGATTCCCGCCGTCATCCAGCCCTCCGGCCAGCGCGCCATTGTCGCGGGCGACAATTCTGCAGCGCCGCCCATCGACTTTCTGGAAAATCCTGATCTGGTGCGCCCCGGTGACCGCGTGATAAGTTCCGGTGACGGTGGCGTATTCCCCGCAGGGCTGTTGATCGGACAGGTTGCGGCTGATCCCGGTGGCCGTCTGCGCGTGCGTCTTGCCGCAGATTACGAACGCCTCGAATTCCTGCGTGTTCTGCGCCATTACGGCACCGAAAATGTGACCGACACCGCCCGCATCATCACACCCGAAGGCCCATTGGCGGAAGCACAGGAGGTGGTTAATGAATGATCTGTCACAAACCCGCCTGTGGCTGATGCGCGCGTCGTTCCTGCTTCTGACGTTGGTGATCCTGTTCTTCCACCTGTTGCCGCTTGAAACGACGCCGCGCCGCTGGGCCGGTCCCGATATCCTGCTGTGTTTCGCCCTTGCGTGGAGCATGCGACGCCCCGAATACGTGCCGTCCCCCGTGTTGGCGGCTTCCTTCCTGCTTGCCGATCTCCTTTTGCAGCGGCCCCCCGGTCTATGGGCGATGCTGGCCCTGATCGGCTGCGAGAACTTCAAATCACGGAGCCGGTCGCTGCGGGATGCAAATTTCGCCGCTGAATGGGTGACGGCCGGTCTGATCGTCGTCGCGATCACTTTTGCCAATCGCATCATCATGGGACTGGCCCTTGTCGATCAGCCCAGCCTCGCGCTCAGCCTTTCCGAACTTGCCATGACCTTGCTATTCTATCCCGCAGTCGTTGCGATAACGCACTTTGCCATGGGCGTTCGCAAGGCAGCAGCAGGGGAACTGGACGCTTTGGGCAACCGGGTCTGAGGGTTTGACAGGATGAGACGCAACCGCGCAGAGAACGATGCAAGCCACGCCAAGCTGACCCGGCGTGCCGCCCTGCTGGGTGGGGCGCAAATGTTGTTCATGGGTGGGCTGGCCGCCCGCATGCGGTACCTTCAGGTTGATCAGGCTGACCAGTTCCGCCTGCTGGCCGAAGAAAACCGCATCAACATCCGCCTGATCCCACCCGCACGCGGTGAAATCTTTGACCGAAACGGGGTGCGTCTGGCCGAAAACGTACCCAGCTACCGGATCGTCATGGTCCGCGAGGACGCAGGCGACGTGGATGAGGTTATGGCCCGCCTCAGCCAGATCATCGAGATCGACCTCGAAACCTATGAACGCGCGCTGGCCGAGGTCAAACGCTCCGCGCCCTTCCTGCCTGTCACCATCGTTGATGATGTCAGCTGGGACGAGGTCAGCAAGGTCAGCGTGAACGCCCCTGCCCTGCCCGGCATCACGCCAGAGGTGGGCCTGACCCGCGTCTATCCGCGCGGATCGGATTTCGCCCATGTGGTGGGCCGGGTGGGCCGCGTCAGCCAGAAAGACCTTGATGCGCTGGAGAACCCCGATCAGGTCCTGCGCATCCCGCGTTTTCAAATCGGCAAAATCAACGTGGAGGCGCGTGCCGAAGACGTGCTGCGCGGCTCCGCCGGGACCAAGCAGGTCGAGGTAAACGCAACCGGCCGCGTGATGCGAGAGTTGTCCCGCCGCGAGGGGCAATCGGGCAATGATGTTCAGCTGACCGTCGATTCCAAGCTGCAGGGTTATGTGCAGGCGCGGCTGGGCGAAGAGAGCGCCGCAGTCGTGGTGATCGATTGTGAAACCGGTGATCTGGTCGCCTGCGCGTCGGCACCCAGCTATGATCCCAACCTCTTTATCGGCGGCATCTCCTCCAAGGACTACGATCCGCTCCTGAATTCCAAGTACCGCCCGTTGGTCAACAAAACAGTGCAGGGTGCCTATCCACCCGGCTCTACCTTCAAGATGATGACCGCGATGGCCGCCCTCGAAGAGGGGCTGATCGGCCCGGATGAGACCGTCTACTGCCCCGGCCACCTTGAGGTCGCGGGCCGCAGGTTCCACTGCTGGAAACGCGCAGGGCACGGCTGGGTCGATCTTGGCAATTCACTCAAGCAGTCCTGCGACGTCTATTACTACGATCTGGCGCTCAAGGTCGGGATCGAAAAGATCTCGGCCATGGCCAACCGCTTCGGGCTTGGTATCCGACATGATCTGGCTCTGTCGTCGGTCAATTCGGGCCTCACGCCCACGAAGGATTGGAAACGCAGCGCCCGCGGCGCTGACTGGGTGATCGGTGACACGGTCAACGCGTCAATCGGCCAGGGCTTCATGCTGGCCTCCCCTTTGCAGCTTGCCGTGATGAGCGCCCGGATCGCTACCGGAGAGATGGTCACACCCCGCCTGATCAAATCCATTGACGGCGTCGAACAGCCGCTGGCTGGCGACGGGCCACTGAACATGAACGAAAACAATCTGCGCAAGATGCGCCGCGCCATGTACGAGGTCGTCAACGACCGCCGCGGCACGGCCTATCGCAGCCGGATCATCGCCGACGAATGGCGCATGGCGGGCAAGACCGGCACATCGCAAGTGCGCAACATCACCGCTGCCGAACGCGCGCGCGGCGTCACCCGAAACGCCGATCTGCCATGGGAGCGGCGCGATCATGCGTTGTTTGTAGCTTTCGCGCCCTACGACAGTCCCCGCTATGCGTTGTCGGTCCTGGTCGAACACGGTGGCGGCGGATCAACCGCAGCGGCCCCCATCGCACGCGACGTGATGTTGCAGGCGCTTGCCGGGGGCGAACCACCATTGGAGGCCTATCCCACCGGCGACCGCGCCCGGATCAAGGCCCAGCAAGAGCGGCTGCGCGATGTGCAGCCGCAGGCCGCGATCGACGGAAACGATCAGGCATGAGTTATCTTGAATATACCGTCAAATCGGTCCCCACGGGGTTCCGCAAAATCCTGCACCTGAACTGGCCGCTGACCCTGCTGCTGGCGTCGGTCTCCGGTGTCGGTTTTCTGATGCTTTATTCGGTTGCGGGCGGGTCATTTTCCCCTTGGGCAGAACCGCAGATGAAGCGGTTTGGCCTTGGCCTTGCCTTGATGATGTTTGTCGCGATGGTCCCAATCTGGCTGTGGCGGAACCTGTCTGGGGTGGGTTACGGTGCATCGATGCTGCTGCTTGTCGCGGTGGCTCTGGTCGGGGATGAACGCAAAGGATCGCAACGTTGGCTTGATCTGGGCTTCATCGATCTGCAACCGTCTGAACTGATGAAGATCACGCTGGTGATGTTTCTGGCCGCCTATTACGACTGGCTGCCTGCCAAGAAGGTATCGCGTCCTTTCTGGGTTCTCCTGCCGGTTGTCGTAATCCTTGCCCCCACTGCGCTGGTGCTTCAACAGCCTGATCTGGGCACGTCGATCCTGTTGCTGATCGCGGGTGCGGGGCTGATGTTTCTTGCGGGTGTACACTGGGCCTATTTCGCCGTGGTTATCGCCTCGGGCGTGGGGCTGATCACGGCGGTTTTCCAATCGCGCGGCACCACGTGGCAGTTGCTGAATGACTACCAGTATCGCCGGATCGATACCTTTCTGGATCCGGCCGCCGACCCGCTTGGCGCGGGGTATCACATCACCCAATCCAAGATCGCCCTGGGCTCAGGCGGATGGACCGGGCGGGGCTTCATGCAGGGCACACAATCGCGACTGAACTTCCTGCCGGAAAAACACACCGACTTTATCTTCACCACACTGGCCGAAGAGTTCGGCTTTGTCGGGGCTTTCTCACTTCTGGGGCTTTACGCTTTGATCATTGTCTTTTGCGTGGTCACTGCGATCCTGAACAAGGATCGTTTCTCGTCCCTGCTCACACTTGGCATCGCGCTCAACTTCTTTCTGTTTTTCGCCGTGAATATGTCGATGGTGATGGGCCTTGCCCCTGTTGTGGGTGTTCCCCTGCCGCTGGTCAGCTATGGTGGATCCGCAATGCTGGTGTTGCTTTTGGCCTTTGGTCTTGTGCAATCAGCCCATGTTCACAGACCGAGGTAATCGATGCCCCTGAATATCCTTTTCGCCGCCCGTCCGGAACGGTGGGTGATTTACGAACGCCCCTTGCGGGATGCCTTGGAAAAGGCCGGGATCAAGGCCAATCTTTCGACGGACATACCGGCGCCGGACGTGGATTACATCATCTACGCGCCGAACAGTGATCTGCAGGATTTCACGCCCTACAGCCGGGCCAAGGCGGTGCTGAACCTCTGGGCCGGGGTGGAAAGCATCGTCGGCAATGAAACCCTCAAGATACCGCTGGCCCGCATGGTGGACCCCGGTTTGACCAAGGGAATGGTCGAATGGGTCACCGGCCACGTGCTGCGCTATCATCTGGGGATCGACAGCGACATCCTGCGCCGTGATGCAAAATGGGAATACCGGACGCCCCCACTGGCCCCGGAGCGGCAGGTGGTCATCCTTGGCCTTGGCGCTCTTGGCAAGGCAGTTGCCGAAACGCTGGTCTATCTTGGTTTTTCCGTGACAGGATGGTCGCGCAGCCCAAAGACGGTCGACGGCATTGATTGTCTGCACGGCGAAGACGGGTTGAAGGAAGCTCTGTCACGGGCCGAGATCGCTGTTCTGCTGCTGCCCGACACACCCGCGACACAAGACATCATCAGCTCAGAGACGCTGGCGCATATGCCCCAAGGGGCCTTTATTATCAATCCGGGGCGTGGGCCGCTGATCGACGATAATGCATTGCTGGCCGCGCTGGACAGCGGGCAGATCGCCCATGCAACGCTGGACGTTTTTCGGGTGGAACCCCTGCCTGCGGATCACCCTTTCTGGGCAGATCCAAAGGTCACGGTCACGCCACATATCGCGGCAGAGACGCGGGCCGATACCGCCTCGGAAGTGATCGTGGACAACATCCGTCGGGGCGAAGCAGGAGAGCCGTTTATCAATCTGGTGGATCGGAAACTAGGCTACTAAATCTGAAAAAGAAAAAAGTAAACCAAAGGTTTACAGCCACTGCAAACCTTTGGAATCGCGCAACCTAAGAGCAGCGTCCCCGCGGGGACGCCCGGCATCAGGCGGCCAGCCCGCGCCCTTTCAGCAACGCTTCCACCCCCGGCAAACGCCCCCTGAAGGCCACGTAAAGCTCTGCCGCGTCGCGCGAACCACCGGTCGACAGAATATGCGTCTCAAGCGCCTTCGCCCGCTCGGTGTCAAACGCACTGCCCGCTTCCTCGAAGGCCTCGAACGCATCAGCATCCATCACCTCGGACCACATGTAGCTGTAGTAGCCGCTTGAATAACCATCGCCAGAGAAAACATGCGCGAACTGCGGTGTCGCGTGACGCATCCGGATGGCTGAGGGCATCCCAATCTTATCCAGAACCTCGGTCTGCTTGGCCATCGGATCGGCCGGTGCAGGACCGTCATGAAACGCCAGGTCGACCAGAGCCGAGGCCACGTATTCGACCGTCTGAAAACCCATATCGAAGGTCGCCGCGCCCAATACCTTGTCGAGCATCTCTTTCGGCATCGGCTCACCGGTCTTGGCGTGGGTCGCAAATTCTCCCAACACCTCTGGGACTTCCAGCCAGTGCTCATAGAGCTGGCTTGGCAGCTCCACGAAGTCACGTGCGACTGAGGTGCCGCTGACGCTTTCATAGGTCACATCAGACAGCATTTGGTGCAAGGCATGACCGAACTCGTGGAAAAGCGTGCGCGCGTCATCATAGCTCAGCAATGCCGGGTCCGACTTGGCAAAGTTGCAGACGTTGATGACGATCGGCGTTTGCGGCTCGGGGAACTTGGCCTGCGACCGCATGGCCGAACACCACGCGCCGGATCGTTTGGAGCCGCGCGCGAAGTAGTCACCGATGAAGACCGCCACATGTTCGCCACCCCGCGACACGTCCCATGCACGGCAGTCGGGGTGGTAAAGCGGCACGTCAAGCGGCTTGAACTCCAACCCGAACAACCGGTTGGCGCAGGCAAACGACGCCTCGATCATGCGATCCAGCTGGAAATACGGTTTCAGTGCCGCCTCATCCAGATCATGCTCTGCGGCACGCCGTTTCTCGGCGTAGTAACGCCAGTCCCAAGGGGCGAGATCACCGTTAAGACCGTCCTCGCGCATCATGGCGCTCAGCACCTCGGCATCGGCATTGGCCTGTCGTTTCGCAGGCTCCCAAACCTCCATCAGCAGTTGTTGCACAGCCTCCGGGGTCTTGGCCATTTCGGTTTCAAGTTTGTAGGCGGCGAAGTTCTCATAGCCCAAAAGTTTCGCCCGCTCTTCGCGCAGCGTCAGCGTTTCAGCAGCAATGGCGCGGTTGTCGGTTTTGCCGCCGTTTGCCCCGCGCGCCTCCCATGCGCGGAACGCCTTCTCGCGCAGATCGCGGCGTGGGGAGAACTGCAGGAACGGCACGATCAGCGAACGCGACAGTGTCACCACGGGGCCATCCGCGCCTTTCTCCTCACCCGCCGCACGGGCAGCGTCGATCACGAAATCAGGCAGACCTTCCAGATCGTCCTCGGACAAAGGCATGAACCATTCCCGTTCATCCGCCAGCAGGTTCTGGGTGAACTCGGTCCCCAGCACCGCCAGCCGCGCCTTGATTTCCTTCATGCGTTTTTCGGCCTCGCCTTCCAGCGCGGCACCTGCGCGGACAAAACCGCGATGGGTCAGCATCAGCACCCGCGCCTGTTCATCGGTCAGATCAAGATTTTCGCGATCCTCCCACACGGCGGCGACCCGGCTAAAGAGCGCCTTGTTGCCCGAGATTTCAGAGAAATGCGCCGCCAGCTTGGGCGAGAAAGCACGCTGCAGATCCTCGCGCACCGGGTTGCTGTCGGCCCCGGCCACGGTAAAGAAAACACCCAGCACCTTGTCCAGCGCCTTGCCGGCAGCCTCCAGCGCCTCGACCGTATTGGCAAAAGTGGGGGCGCTTGTGTTGTTGGCAATCGCGTCTATTTCGGCATTGTGTGCCGCCAGCGCTTCTTCCAGCGCGGGGGCGAAATCTTCGTCGCTGACCTTGTCAAAGGGGGCGACGGCGTAGGGGGTGTTCCAATCTGCGAGCAGTGGATTTGTCATGCATGTTCTCCTTTGCGCTCAAGCTAGGGGCGCGGATGCGGGGGTTCAATCGGATGAGAGAAAATCCTGCGGCTCAACTGCCGCCACAGGTCGGGCAATCCGTTCGGCGCTCTATCATGATGGTGCGGTTTTCTCCAAAAAGAGCGTCGTAGATCAGCATCTGCCCGCGTGCGGGCGTGCCTGCCCCGGTGACCAGCTTGATCGCCTCGACCGCCATCATCGCGCCCACCACACCGGGCAATGGCCCGATCACACCAGCCTCGGCACAGCTTGGGGCCAGATGCGGGGCGGGTGCCTGCGGAAAGATACACCGATAGCAGGGCGCGCCCTTGGCAGGATCGAACACCGATAACTGCCCTTCCCACTGGCTGAGCGCGCCGGAAATCAGCGGTTTTTTCCCCGCGAAACAGGCCGCGTTGACAAGATAGCGGGTGTCGAAATTATCGGTGCCGTCCAGCACCAGATCGTATTCGACAATCAACTCTGCCGCGATGTCCTCGGTCAGGCGACGGTTGTAGGGGCGCACTGTGACAAACGGATTCTGTGCTTCCATCCGGGCCTGAGCGGAAAACACCTTGGGCATCCCGATGTTGGCGTCGTCGTGGATCACCTGCCGTTGCAGGTTTGCGTTCTCGACCGTGTCATCGTCAACAACGCCGATGGTGCCGACCCCTGCAGCCGCCAGATATTGCAGCGCAGGCGCGCCAAGGCCGCCTGCCCCGATCACCAGAACCTTTGCATCCTTGAGCGCCTTCTGACCGGCGCCGCCGATCTCGCGCAGGACGATGTGACGGGCGTAGCGGTTCAGCTCGGTGTCCGAAAACGCACCGGGTTTGGGTGTTGGCGCTTTTTCTTCCTGCCACCCGGCCTTCTTGCGCAGTGTCAGGATGACCTGCCGGTACCCCCAGAACAGCAGGACAAACCCGCCAATCAGCAGCCACAGTGCGGCACTGCCGCCCGTGGCCACGCGCAACGGGTGGGTTTCCGGGAACGCCACCTGAATGCCAAGGATCGCGACGTAGAGCAGTCCCAGAAACATGCCGCGCACTTCACGGCTGGCACCCATACGCCCGCCGCCGAACCAGATGGCGGCGCCCAAGAGCAATACCAGTATCATCAGTTCACCCCGGTTGATCCAAAACCGCCAGAAGCGCGGGCACTGTCGCCCAGCGCCTCGACCTCGTGGAAGGTAGCCTGAACGACGGGGGCTGCAACCATCTGCGCGACACGCATCCCGTGGGTGATTTCAAAGGCGTGCGCCCCGGTATTCAGGACGATCACGCCAACAACACCGCGATAATCACTGTCGATGGTGCCGGGGCTGTTGGGCAGGGTGATCCCGTGTTTCAGCGCAAGGCCGGAACGCGGCCGCACCTGCACCTCGAACCCTTGGGGAATTTCCATATGCAAACCGGTCGAGATCAGCGCGCGCGCCATCGGGGCAAGGGTCACCGGCCCGTCTGGCAGGTTGGCGCGCAGGTCAGCGCCTGCGGCACCTGCGGTTTCGTATTGGGGCAGACCCAGCGTGCTGTCCGCCCCTGCCGCCCATGTGCATTTGATCTGGACCATGGATCAGCCCAGCGCCTGCGCGATACGCGCGGCCAGTTTCTCGGCCACAGCTTTCTTGTTCATGCGCGGCCAGTCTTCTGCCCCGTCTGACGTGATCAGCGTTACCGCGTTCTCAGTGCCGCCCATGATCCCGGTTTCGGGCGAGACATCGTTCGCGACGATCCAGTCGCAGCCTTTGCGCGCGCGTTTCGCGGTGGCGTTGTCGATCACATCGTTGGTTTCTGCCGCAAAGCCCACGACAAGCGGCGGACGCCCCTTTTCCATCTGGCTGATGGTTTTCAGGATATCGGGGTTCTCTGCAAAGGACAGCGTTGGCAGACCGTCCTTGGATTTCTTTAGCTTGCGGTCGCTGGCCCCATCGACGCGCCAATCCGCGACCGCTGCGGCAAAAACCCCGGCATCGACGGGCAAAGCGGCCTGAACAGCATCCAGCATCTGCTGCGCTGTTTGCACGCGGATGACCTGAACACCGTCTGGTGGCGGCACATCTGCCGGACCGGTGACAAAGATGACCTGCGCACCAAGGCCGGCGAGAGCACGGGCTATCGCCGTGCCCTGCGCACCGGAGGATCGGTTCGCGATATAGCGGACCGGGTCAATTGGCTCGTGCGTCGGGCCAGAGGTCACAAGGATACGCTTGCCATTCAGTGGGCCGTCCGACAGATGGGCCTCAATCGCGGAGACAATCTCCATCGGTTCGGCCATCCGACCGGGGCCGTATTCACCACAGGCCATGTCGCCCTCGTTCGGGCCGACGACTGTGATACCGTCCTGTTTGAGCCTTTCCAGATTGCGCTGGGTCGCCGGGTGATCCCACATGCGCACGTTCATGGCAGGCGCGATCATGACAGACGTATCGGTGGCCAAGAGCAGGGTCGAGGCAAGGTCGTTGGCATGGCCCTGCGCCATCTTTGCCATCAGATCAGCGGTTGCCGGGGCAACCACCAGCAAATCCGCGACGCGGCTAAGCTGGATGTGGCCCATTTCCGCCTCGTCCCCCAGATCGAAGAGATCGCGGAAAACCTTTTTACCTGCCAATGCAGAAACCGAAAGCGGTGTGACGAATTCTTCACCTGCTCTGGTCAAGACGGGCGTGACGGCAGCGCCGCGTTCGCGCAGACGCCGAATGAGATCAAGCGATTTGAAGGCCGCGATGCCGCCGCCGATTATCAGCAGTATATGTTTGCCTGCCAGCATAAGTCGCCCCTTTCAGGTCCGTTCTGTCACGGGACCATAAGGCGCAGAGGTCAAGCTTGCCAGCCCTCGCGGGCTGGACAAATCAGTTCAGGAAATGAAGCACTTCGCGGGATTGCCCCTCAAGCGACTTGCGCATCTTGACGAAAGCCGCCGCCTCAAGCTGGCGCACGCGCTCTTTGGAAAGCTTTAGCTCTTCACCAAGGCTTTCCAGCGTCCGGGGTTGGTCGCGCAGCTTGCGTTCACGCACAATGAACTGCTCACGTTCGTTCAATTCCTGCATTGCGGACAGCAACCATGCGCGCAGCTGGGCATTGTCGTGGCTTTCCTCAACCTGTTCAGCGGCCTGCGCACTATCGTCTACCAGCGCATCAATCCACTCGCGGCCCTCATCCTCAGCGGACTGGGTGGCATTGAGCGAATAATCGGAGCCGGAAAGGCGTCCCTCCATCATCTCAACGTCGTGCAACGGCACGCCTATTTCGGTCGAGATCAGCTGACGCAACTGGTGCTTGTCCAGCGTTTCACCCACTGCGGCAGCTTCACGCTCAAGCCGCGCCTGCACACGGCGCATGTTGAAAAACAGGGATTTCTGGGACGATGTGGACCCGGTGCGCACCATGGACCAGTTCCGCATCACGTGGTCCTGAATGCTCGCCTTGATCCACCATACAGCGTAGGTCGAAAAACGCACACCACGGTCAGGATCAAATTTATCAGCGGCTTTCATCAAGCCCAAACCCGCCTCCTGAATGAGGTCGTTCATCGGTGCGCCATAGCGCTTGAATTTGCCCGCCATCGAAATCGCTAGGCGCATGTAGGCGGTGATCAGGCGATGAAGCGCGGCTTCGTCGCGTTTGTCGCGCCAGGCGTAGGCCAGCTCCAGCTCTGTTTCCGCGTCCAGCAGTTCTGCTTTCATCGCGGTACGGGTAAGTGAGAATTCGCGCGCCGTTTGGAGTGTCATATTCTGTTTTTCCCTGGATCTTGGCCCACCTTGTGGCAGACTTATGAATTCTATACGCACGAAGTCGCTAATTGGTTTCCGAAAAAAGTGAATTAAATGTTGCCGCGATCAACTTTCGTCTTAGGAGGCGCCGCTTCGGGCAAGTCCATCTGGGCTGAGGGCCTCGTTGAATCTTACAGTTTACCAATGGTTTACTTGGCGACAGGCCAGATCTTTGATGACGAAGTCGAGGCCCGCGTAAAAATTCACAAAAATCGTCGGAATTTACGATGGCAGACAGTGGAAGAGCCGTTTGATCTTGCGCCAACCCTCGCGTCACTAAGCGACAAGCAGGTTGTTTTGATTGACTGCGCGACGATGTGGCTGACCAATCATCTGATGAATGACGCAAACCTTGAGATCGAACAGGCCAAGCTCCTTAACGCGCTTCAAACCTGTGCAGCATCATGGGTGATCGTATCGAACGAAGTGGGGCATGGGATTGTCCCGGACAATGCGATGGCGCGCTCTTTTCGCGAGGCGCAAGGGCGGCTTAACATCACTTTGGCGGCGCAGGCGGAACTGGCGGTGCAGGTCATCGCGGGGCTTCCGCAGGTTTTGAAGGGCAGGTTACCATGACAACATGGCATTGGGTGCGACACGGCCCCACGCATGAGAAAACCTTTGTCGGATGGCGCGACGTGCCTGCGGATTTGTCCGATGCGGAGCAGATCGCGCGGCTGCACGCCCATCTGCCGTCGGACGCCTTGCTGATTTCGTCCGATCTCATCCGCTGTATCGCTACCGCTGACGTGCTGCACAATGGCGCGCGCACCCGCTTGCCGCATCATCCTGACCTGCGTGAGATCCATTTTGGTGTTTGGGACGGCATGCATTTCAAAGAGGTCGCAACACGTGATCCTGAACTCTCACGTGCCTATTGGGAAACGCCCGGAGACATTCAGGCGCCAGAAGGCGAGAGCTGGAACCAGACTGCCGCGCGGGTAAGTAGCGTGGTGGATGCGATGAACCACGTGCACCCCGAGGCGCATATCATCGCCGTGGCGCATTTCGGCGTGATCCTGACACAGGTGCAGCGGGCCTTGGGCGTGACAGCCTACGAAGCGATGGCCCACAAGATCGACAATCTGTCGGTCACCACCCTGCACCACGACGACGGAAACTGGGACGTCGGCGCAATCAATCATCTTCCGTGATAGGCTGGCTCACAGAATAGCGATTGCCGCTCACAGCGGCCTCATCATACGGTCAGAGCCATGACTTATCATCTTTATATCGGTGATCGCACCTTTTCGAGCTGGTCCCTGCGGGGCTGGCTGATGCTGGAAAAATTCAACCTGCCGTACCGCGCGCATCTGGTGGGGCTCTACAGCGGCACCATGGCCGAGGATCTGGCAGATCTGGCACCGGCGCGACTGGTGCCGACGCTGCGCACGCCCGAAGGGACGGTGATCGGCGAAACAGTCGCCATGGCGGAAACGCTGGCAGAAAGGCATCCGGACGCGGGGATGTGGCCCGATGATCCGGCAGCGCGCGCAACAGCCCGTTGGCTTTGTGCGGCGATGGCCGCAGGTTTCGGTGCGCTGCGCGGGGCCTGTCCGATGCAATTGGAACATGTGAACATCGGATTTGACGTCAGCGACGCCGTGAAAGCGGACCTTGCCCAAGTTGAGGCGCTCTGGACCCATGCGCAAAACCTGCGCGGCACGGACGGCCCGTGGCTGTTTGGGAAGTACAGTCTGGCCGATGTGTTCTATGCCCCGGTCGCGGCCCGGATCGTCGGATACGATTTGCCCGTATCCGACAGGGCGCGCGCCTATTGCGAAACCACGATCAATGACGAGGCATTCAGAGCGTGGCGGGCCGAAGGATTGAAGGTCACCTATGATCCTTTCCCATACGATTTTGGCCTCAAGACACGCGCATGGCCTGTAGACTGACGACTGGTAGAGTGCCTTGACGCCTTTCGGCATTCGCCCTCGCCAGTAGCGCGGCATTAACCATTCCTAAACACACCCTGCATACCCATTAACCAAGCTAGCGGGAGTTCGGGATGGTATCGCGCGCCTATACAGTCGCGTTTCAGGGGGTCGAGGCACGGATGGTCGAAGTGCAATGCGCGGTGACCCCCGGTCTTCCGGCGTTCTCTATCGTGGGACTGCCTGACAAGGCGGTCTCAGAAGCCCGCGACCGGGTGCGCACCGCGCTCACATCCATGGCCATCGCGCTGCCGTCCAAGCGGATCACGGTGAACCTCAGCCCCGCCGATCTGCCCAAGGAGGGCAGCCATTTTGATCTGCCCATCGCTTTCGCGCTTCTGGCCGCTCTGGATATCCTGCCTGCGGACGTAACAGAAACCGTCGTCGCGCTGGGTGAGCTGTCGCTGGACGGGACACTGGTACCGGTGGTGGGCGCACTGCCTGCCGCGATGGCCGCAGCCGAGCATAACCGCAGTCTGCTGTGCCCCGAAGGGTCCGGCGCCGAGGCCGCGTGGGTCGGCACAGCAGAAGTGATTGCGGCGGCCAGTCTGGGGGACGTCGTGCGGCACTATACCGGGCAAGCCCCTCTGACCCCTGCCGAACCGGGCGAGGTGTCTCTTGGCCCGCAGGGGCGCGACCTGCGCGAAGTCAAGGGACAGGAACGTGCCAAACGCGCGCTTGAGATCGCGGCAGCGGGGCGTCACCATCTGATGTTCGTCGGCACGCCGGGGTCAGGCAAAAGCATGCTGGCCGCGCGCCTGCCCTCGATCCTGCCTCCCCTCACGGCGGCCGAGGCGCTGGATACATCGATGATCCATTCGCTTGCCGGTTTGCTGGATGAGGGGGGCATATCGCGCGCGCGGCCGTTTCGCGAACCGCATCATACGGCGTCAATGGCCGCAATCATTGGCGGCGGGCGGCAGGCCAAACCGGGCGAAGTCAGCCTTGCCCATAATGGTGTTCTGTTCATGGATGAATTTCCGGAGTTTCCGCGCACCGTGCTGGAAACCCTCCGCCAGCCGATTGAAACCGGCGAAGTGATGATCGCCCGCGCCAATGCGCACGTGAAATACCCCTGCAAATTCATGCTGGTCGCCGCGGCGAACCCCTGCAAATGCGGCTATCTTTCCGATCCTGCCCGCGCCTGCGCGCGCGTACCGCACTGCGGAGAAGACTACATGGGCCGGATTTCAGGCCCGTTGATGGACCGGTTTGACCTGCGCGTTGATGTTCCGCCCGTTGCCTTTTCCGATCTTGATCTGCCACCCAGCGGCGCAAGCTCTGCCGAGGTTGCGGCACGCGTTGCGGCGGCGCGCGATATCCAGCAGGCACGATTTGACGGGGCACCCGGCCTGCGGGTGAACGCCGATGCCGAAGGGGACATGCTTGAGCAGATCGCCACGCCGGATGCTGAAGGTCGTGCGCTTTTGACCAAAGTGGCTGAACGTTTCCACCTGTCCGCGCGTGGCTATCACCGGGTCATGCGGGTGGCGCGCACCATCGCCGATCTGGACGGAGCCGAAACAGTTGGCAAACCCCATCTAGCCGAAGCCGTCAGCTTTCGTCTGGCGACACCAGTTGTTGCCTGATCCATATGGCCAGATCATCCAGGGTGTCGCGGGCTTCGGGCAGGATATTGTGAAAGATGGGCCAGACATGCGGCAGGTCGTGCCGCTCCTCAAGGGTTACATTGACGTTAGCCTCGGCAAGTCGTGCTGCGAGGCGCCGCGCATCGTCGTATAGGATTTCCGTGTCTCCGACCGTGATCCAGACAGGTGGGGCACCGTCGTATTTAGCCCACAGCGGGCTAACCCTTGGGTCAGTCTTTGAATGGCCTCTAAGGTATTGCGCGCTCGTGTCGGCCGCACGGCTTGCGGCCAACAGTACTTCGACCTCGGCATTCTTCTGAAAGCTCTGCCCTGAATACGTCAGGTCGGTCAGCGGGGAAAAGCAAAAGACCCCGGCGGGCAAGGGTGCCTTTTCTGAAATCAACTGCCCCAATAGAGACAAGGCCAAGGCGCCACCGGCACTGTCGCCGCCGATCACGATCTGGTCGGGGCGCACCCCGCTGGCGCAAAGGGCGTTCCATGCCACACGCACATCGTCAAATGCTGCCGGAAAGGGCGCTTCGGGTGCCAAGCGATAGCGCGGCAGCACCGCCCGCGCGTGAAGCCGTTCGCAAAGCTGTGCTGCCATGGCCGCATGTGTTCTTGGGCTGCCAAAGACAAAGCCGCCGCCATGAATATAGAGAAGCACCGCGTCCTCGTTCAGCTCAGGCGGCACAATCTCCAACGCCTCAACACGCCGCTGACCATGTTCAAGGACGTGCCACTGCATCTGGGTGCCACGCGGCGCGTGGAATATGATGCGCGCTGTGCGCTCAAATCGCTGGCGGAGCTGTACGGGATCGCTGGCTCTGGCCATGAGGGGTTTTTCCACGCGCCTCAGCCAGATGTTGAGCATGCGCGCGCGCAGGCTCATGCGCAGCGCGCCTCGATCGCCTCCCAGATTTTGGCAGCGATGTTTACACCGTCAAAACGTTCAAGCTCCTGAATGCCGGTGGGCGAGGTCACGTTGATCTCGGTCAGGTAATCGCCAATCACGTCGATGCCGACAAAGGTCTGACCCTTTTCCTTGAGCAGCGGTCCAATGGTCGCGCATATCTCAAGATCGCGCTCTGTCAGACCGATCTTTTCGGGTCGCCCGCCCACATGCATGTTGGACCGGGTCTCGCCTTCGGCTGGGACGCGGTTGATCGCGCCCACTGCCTCGCCATCCACCAAAATGACGCGCTTGTCGCCGTTCGCGACATCGGGCAGGAATTTTTGTATGATCAGGGGTTCGCGCGAGAAACCGGTGAACAATTCGTGCAGCGAGGTCAGATTGCGATCCTGCTTGTCCAGACGGAACACCCCGGCACCGCCGTTGCCGTAGAGCGGTTTCAGGATGACGTCGCCATGCTTGGCTTTGAAGGCCTTGATCGTGTCCAGATCGCGCGCAATGGTCGTGGGGGGCGTAAGCTGGGGGAAATCCAGCACCATGAGTTTTTCGGGGTAGTTCCGCACCCAGAACGGATCATTGACGACCAGCGTCTTGCCCTTGAGCCGATCCAGCAAATGTGTGGATGTGATGTAGTGCATGTCAAACGGCGGATCCTGTCGCAGCCAGACCACGTCGAAATCGGCCAGATCAACCTCATGCTCCGGCCCAAGCTGGGCATGATCGCCCTGCACCCTTTGCACGGTGAAATCGTGGCCCCGCGCCGTGATGCGCCCTTCTTGATAGGCTAGTTTGTCCGGGGAATAGAAAAAGAGCGAATGCCCCCGTGCCTGCGCTTCTTCGGCCAGCCGGAAACTGCTGTCTGCGTCGATGTTCACATCCCCAATGGGGTCCATCTGAAAGGCGATCTTCATGGGCTTATCCTTGCTGCGTCCACTTTAAATGGCGCAGCAGGCTGCAAGGTGCAATGGGTCAGCCGTGACCGAAGGCGTTTTCGATGATCTGCATGTCGCCCTTGCCGTCGAGGAGGGCCACATCAAAACGCACGTCTATCAGGGCGCCGTCCGGTTCAGTCCCAAGGAATTCCTCGGCAGAGGCATAGATGCGCGCCATCAGCCGGGCAGAAAGACTTTCGGCGGCGCGGGCCAAATTGCGACTTTGCTTGACCTCGACAAAGATCAGGGCGTTGCCGTCGCGCACAATCAGATCAATTTCACCACACTTGCCACGCCAGCGTCTGCGGGCAATCGCAAATCCGCGGCGCTCATAGTCCTGCGCAATACGGTTTTCAGCCGCGACACCGGCATGAAACGCGGTCTTGCCCCGATGGTGCCTGATCTGGGTTGCGTTCATTCGATGTCCTTTCCCAATGCAAGGGCCGCCTGGTAAACCTGCCTGCGCGGCAGACCATGCGCCTGCGCCACGACATCTGCCGCATCACGCACTGACATCGTTTTCAGGGCACTGCGCAATTCAGTGTCTAGATCAACTTGTTTAACGGTTCCTGAACGTGGCCGATCCACAAGAACCACAATTTCGCCTTTGGGTGGTTTCGTGTCGTAGGCTTCCGCAAGTTCGGACAGTTTCCCCCTGCGTACCTCTTCAAATTTCTTGGTCAGTTCGCGACAAACTGCGGCATCACGGCCAGCGCCCAAGACATCGGCGCCATCGCGCAGCATTGCCGCGAGGCGTTTGGGAGATTCGTAGAATGCAAGGGTTCCCGGCACCTCGCGGAGTTTTTCGAGCGCGGCGATCCGGGCGGATTTACTGTTGGGAAGAAAGCCCGCAAAAAAGAACGCATCCGTTGGCAGGCCTGCGAGGGTCAAGGCAGTTAACACCGCTGAGGGGCCCGGCGCGCAGGTGACCATGATCCCCGCCTCACCCGCCGCGCGCGAAAGTTCGTAGCCCGGATCAGCGATCAGCGGCATGCCAGCCTCAGACGCATAAGCGACAGATTTGCCTTCGCGTACTGCTGCGATCAGCCGGTCCTGAACATTTGCGCGGCTGTGATCATGCAGGGCAATCACCCGGCGTTCGCCCAGCGGAATGCCGTGAATGTCCATCAGTTTGCGAAGGGACCGGGTGTCTTCGGCAGCCAAGAGATCCGCCGACGCAAGCACATCCAGTGCGCGCAAGGTAATGTCCCGTGCTGACCCGATTGGCACACCGACAAAGTACAAACCCGCCGCCAGTGGCACCTTTTGATAATTCACGCTGGACCCGCCTTTTGCACCCTCTATGATCACGCCCGATTGATACGGTGCGCTGGCACCGATCTGACCATGGTGGGAGTGAGTTCAAGATGATTGCCTTTTTCGATGCGGGCCGCAAGAAGCTGCGGTTGCTGGTGTTGCCCTTCATCGCGCTGATGCTGGCAGCCTGTGATCCGGCGGCCCTGGGCAGTATTGCCAACACGGGCGGCCCCAAAATTGATGCGAATGCCCCTGTGCCGGTGGCGCTTCTTGTCCCTCGTGGCGGGTCAGCAAGTGATGATCTTTTGGCGCAAAATCTTGAAAACGCAGCGCGTTTAGCCATTCGCGACCTTGATGGCGTAAATGTGGACCTGCGAGTTTACGCCACCGCTGGCAATGCGGGAACGGCTGCAAGCATGGCATCGCAGGCGGTGAGCGAAGGGGCCAAGATCATCCTTGGTCCGGTCTATGGGGAAGCGGCCAATTCAGCCGGCGTTGCGGTCGCCAGTGACGGCGTAAACGTGCTGTCATTTTCCAACAACCCCACCATTGCAGGCGGCAACGTCTTTGTTCTGGGGCCAACCTTTGCCAATACCGCCAACCGGCTGGTGGGCTATGCCAAGCGCAACGGCAAGGATCGCATCGTGATCCTACATGCGCAGGATGTCGCCGGTCAGCTGGGCCGCAATGCAATCCAGCAGGCGATTTCGGCCAACGGGGCGACACTGGCAGGATCAGTTGATTATGCGCTGAGCCAGGAATCTGTTGTCGCGGCTGTACCTCGCGTCAAGGCGGCGGTTGACGGGGCGGGCGCCAATGCGCTGTTCCTGACAACGTCGTCTGCGTCGGCCCTGCCGCTTTTTGCCCAACTGCTGCCAGAAGCGGGTATTCAGACTGCCTCGACCCAATACATTGGCCTGACGCGGTGGGATATTCCGCCGCAAACGCTCAGCCTGCCGGGTGTGCAAGGCGGTTGGTTCGCCCTGCCCGATCCCGGTGCATCCGGCGCTTTCCGTCAGAAATACAATGCTGCCTACGGCTCTGATCCACATCCGCTGGCCGGTCTGGCCTTTGACGGAATTGCTGCTGTCGGGGCGCTGGCCAAATCCGGCAAGTCCACCGCGCTGACGGGGGCATCGCTCACGCAGGGGGCAGGTTTCCGGGGCGCAAGTGGCATCTTCCGGCTGCGCCGCGACGGCACGAATGAGCGTGGTCTGGCCGTGGCGACGATCCGCAATCAGGGCGTTGTGGTGCTGGAAGGCGCGCCGCAGGCCTTCGGCGGTGCCGGTTTCTGAACTTGGACACGGCAGAATCTTCCACAAAAGCATCAGGTGCGGCAACCACACCGCGCCTGATCGCGGCACCTGAGCTGATCTTTGATCACGCTGCTGTCGATGCCGCCGTGGTCGTTGCCTGCGCGGACCTGCCGCCGGCAGAGCAACGCAGCGCCGCCGTCAATGTGTTGCGCGACGCACAAAAGCACGGGCGAGAGGTGATTGCCCGCAGTTTTGCCGAAGCGCCTTTTGACGCGCGCGGCATGACGCGGGCCTATTCCTATCTGACCGATCAACTGGTCTGTACCACGCTTGAATTTGCGACATCCGTTTTACACCGCAATCCAAACCCCACCGAGGGCGAAAAGCTGTGTGTCATCGGTGTTGGCGGATATGGCCGCGGCGAGATGGCCCCGTTCTCGGACGTCGATCTGCTGTTTCTTATCCCATACAAGGCCACAGCATGGTCAGAGAGCGTGATCGAAAGCATGCTCTACATGCTGTGGGATCTGAAGCTGAAAGTCGGCCATTCGACGCGGACGATCAAAGACTGCGTCCGTCTTGGCGGGGAGGATTTCACGATCCAGACAGCCTTGCTGGAGCATCGCTATATCTGTGGTGACACGGGTCTTGAGGCAAAGCTGCGCAAGGCGCTTGCCAAAGAGCTGTTCTCTGGCAACGGGCGCGAGTTTATCGAGGCTAAGCTCGAAGAACGCGACCGCCGCCATGAAAAGCAGGGGGAGCGGTACGTCGTTGAACCCAATGTGAAGGAAGCCAAGGGCGGGCTGCGTGATTTGCATTCGCTGTTCTGGATCGCCAAGTTCATCTACAAAGTCGATGCCATCTCGGAGCTGGTGGAAAAGGGCATTTTCCGGCCCGAAGAGTACGAGACATTCCGCGCAGCAGAAGATTTTCTATGGGCTGTGCGCGGTCATCTGCATCTGTTGACGAACCGCGCAACAGAGCAACTGACGTTCGACATGCAGGTGCAGGTCGCAGACGCGATGGGCTATGCTGATCGGGGTGGACGGCGCGGCGTTGAAATCTTCATGCAGGATTTCTTTTTGCATGCGACAGCGGTCGGCGATCTGACCCGCATCTTCCTGACCAGCCTTGAGGCAATCCACGTCAAGGCAGAACCCCTTCTGGAGCGCATTTTTCGCCGCCGTCCCAAGACGAAGGCTGGTTATGAGGTGGTTCACAACCGAATCGCAATTGTCGATGATACGGCGTTTTTGGCCGACAAGCTGAACCTGTTGCGCCTGTTCGAGGAGGCGTTGCGGACAGGCATGCTGATCCACCCGAACGCCATGCGGCTGGTCAAGGCTAATCTCCATCTGATCGATGATGACATGCGCTTGAACCCAGAAGCCAAGCGCATCTTCTTCGACCTCCTTCTCAAGCACGGAAACCCGGAACGCGCGCTGCGCCGGATGAATGAATTGGGCGTGCTGGCCGCGTTCATTCCCGAGTTTGAGCCCATCGTGGCGATGATGCAGTTCAACATGTACCATAGCTATACGGTGGACGAGCACACGATCCAGACGATCCGCAATCTGGCGATGATCGAAAAGAACGAACTGGAGGAGGAACTGCCGGTCGCCTCTTCGATCCTCAAGCGCGGGGTCAACCGCAAGGTGCTTTATACCGCGCTGCTGCTGCATGACATCGGTAAGGGGCGGCCCGAGGATCATTCGATCCTTGGCGCAAAGATCGCACGCAAGGTGGCGCCCCGGCTGGGATTGAAACAGGAGGAAGTAGACACGGTTGAATGGCTTGTACGCTATCATCTGCTGATGTCAGACATGGCCCAGAAACGCGACATCGCCGACCCGCGCACGGTGCGCGATTTTGCCAAGGCGGTGCAGACGGTCAAGCGACTGGACCTTTTGTGTGTGCTGACGGTCTGTGACATTCGGGGAGTCGGGCCGGACACCTGGAACAACTGGAAGGCTGTTCTGATCCGTGCGCTGTATCGCCAGACAGAGCGGGCGCTTGAGACCGGGCTGGAGGATCTGAACCGCGAGAACCGAGGTGCGGAGGCCAAGAAGGCGCTGCGCGAGGCGTTGTCAGGTTGGCCCCGCAAGGCCTTGCAGACCGAGACGTCGCGCCACTACGAACCCTATTGGCAAGGGCTGCACGTCACCGCGCATGTCGCTTTCGCGGAACTACTGCGGGACATTGGCGAGGATGATGTGCGCATTGACCTGCATCCCGACGAGGACCGCGATGCGACCCGCGCCAGTTTCGTGATGCCGGACCATCCGGGTATTTTCGCACGTCTTGCCGGAGCTTTGGCGCTGGTCGGGGCCAACGTGGTCGATGCGCGCAGCTACACGACCAAGGACGGATATGTCACCGACGCTTTCTGGATTCAGGACGCCGAGGGGAATGCCTATGAAGCGTCCAAGCTGCCGCGTTTACGGCAAATGATCGAAAAGACACTGCGCGGCGAGGTGGTCGCACGCGACGCGTTGAAATCCCGCGACAAGGTCAAGAAGCGCGAGAAGGCGTTCAAGGTTCCGACGCATATCACCTTCGACAACGACGGGTCCGAGATTTACACGATCATTGAAGTCGATACCCGCGACCGGCCAGGACTGCTGTATGATCTGGCCAGGACGCTGGCGGATTCGAACGTTTATATCGCAAATGCGGTGATCGCGACCTTCGGCGAGCAGGTGGTAGATACCTTCTATGTCAAGGACATGTTCGGGCTGAAATACTATTCTGAAGGCAAACAAAAGACGCTGGAGAAGCGTCTGCGTCAGGCGATCTCTGAAGGTGTGGAACGGGCCGAGAAGTAAATCCCGGCCCGATTTTTCGCGGATCAGATGCCGATGGCGAGATCTGCCAGCCAGATCCAGAGCGGGATGCTCAGGATCGCAACGGGTGTGCCAAGACCCGTTGATGACCCGACGTACGCCGAGGCGTTGGCTTCGGGCAGCGCGCCGCGCAGCGTGGGCGGACCAGAGATGTCCGAGCTTGACGCCGCCATCACCGACAAGAGCACCACGCCCCCCGCAGAGAAGCCCGTGACGTGATGCGCAATGAGACCCGCGCCAAAGCCCAGCAGCCCGTGGATCAGCGGTGCACTGAGACCGTAGAGCACATAGGCATGGGCCACTTTGCGCAGTTCGCTGAGCCGCGACCACGCTTCCATGCCCATGATCAGCATCAGAATTGACAGCAGGCCCCGGAAAAGCGGCTCGTAGAAACTTTCAAACACAGCTTCGGGCCGGGCGAAGATACCAAGCGCGAGACCGAGGATCAGGGCCGAGATTGCAGCGCTTTGGAACGTGTCCCGCAGGATGGTGCCGACCATCTTGCCGTCGAAGCCCCCTCCAAAACCACTGCTGCTGCCGCTGCCCATCGTCAGGGTCCCACCCCCGGCGTTCTGCGTGGCCGCCGCCTTGCGCGCCGCCGCCATCCGCGCCAGCACGATGGCCGTGACCAGTGCCGCGATATCCATGAAGGGATACAGTGCGCCGATGAAGCCTTCGTAGCTGATCCCTTCGGCGTCCAGCATCGCCATGCTCGCCGCGAGCGTA
>Ga0316197_10000425_pt1 | contig 29291 bp, 24 predicted proteins | sample OudBiesiAoxic_MG_FD_204939 | JGI IMG/M metagenome (GOLD analysis project Ga0316197, IMG submission 204939) | Coastal sediment microbial communities from Oude Bieten Haven, Netherlands - site A oxic | ecosystem: Environmental > Aquatic > Marine > Coastal > Sediment | place: Netherlands... | reverse complement strand
AAAATTCTTTGGTATGGTGCATTTAATCATTATCCCTATTTACAAAATAACGGTATTTTCCAAGCTTGGGTACCACTTCGTGATGCCCAATATGACTTTTATGGTGATTGGGAAGGATTAACAAATTTAGATTTAGACCTGCTTTTTGAAAATGATTACCTGTTAATGAATGCTAAAAAAGCTGATTTAGGTAAGGTGAGTGTTGATAAGTTAACCGCTAAAGTCGACCACTTAAACCCTAATGGTATTTTAACTATCAAAGCAGATATCAACCAAGATGCATCTAAAATCAGTGATTACCTTAAAGCTTCTCCGCTTAAAAACAGTGTCGGAAAAGCACTTTCTGTGATAAATGTTGGTCAGCCGTTATCCGGTAATATTAAGCTAACCGTGCCATTTAATCGTGAAAAACAGCAAACTAAGAGTGAAGGGCTAGTGTTACTTAAAAACAATACATTAGACTTACAATTAGCAGAGGGTTTAACGATGCCATTAAAAAAAGTTAATGGTCGCTTTGATTTTGAAGATGGTAATTTAACGGCCACTGATATCAACGCTTCGCTCTTCGAACAGAGTATTGATATCGCGTTTACAACCCAAGAGCGGACTGATAATTACCAAGTGGATGCCAGCCTTCACGCAAATTGGGAATTAGATAAACTTAATCAATACCAAACAGCGCTTGTACCGCTATATCTATCAGGTAATTTGCAGTGGTCGGGGCAAGTAAGTTTTATCCATCAGTATGCTGGCGGGTATCAATATGAGGTTCAACTCGATTCAGCAACGCAAGGCTTAGAAACAAAGCTACCTGAGCCATTTTTCAAGCATGCATTACAATCTTGGCCAACCAAGGTAACAGTATCGGGTAATGACAGTAGTAGTCGAATGAAAGCGACCATAAAAGATAAACTCGCCTTTGACGGTCAACTTGATTATGCATCGGGTGATCACAGTATTCCCTATTTTAACCTTAATATAGGCCAATCTGATATCCTTTATCTGAATAAAAATAAGCAGATAATTAATGTTAATGTAGATCATTTACATGCTGGAAACTGGTATAACTACTGGCTAGGCGAGCAGGAAAAAATGCAGCAACCGGCATTGAATAGTGAGCTATCAGAGGAGCCGTTGACTGAGTTATCACTAATTAAATTAGATCAAGTGACACTCGATGTTAAGCACCTAAATCTATTTGATGAGCCGTTGACGCTGTTTCGTGCAAAGGCAATAAATAATGGGGATTTTTGGCAAACGGATATTACCTCTAATAACTTACAAACAATGATTGAATATCGCGCAGGTACACCAACACGGTGGGATGTAAAAGCCAAAAAAGTAGTATTTCAAACATTAGATATCAGTGAGTTTAAAGCGCAACAAATTGCAACTAAGAAAAGTGAAAAGAAAAACAGTGGAAACTTGCGTAATGATTATCCCGAGTTCTTTCTTGAATGTGAGACTTGTATCTATAAAAACAATGATCTTTCTCCACTCAGCGCCCATGTTTATCCGACTAAAAAACGCTTTAATATCGATTATATAAAAATAGGAAACGATGAAGAGTTTACTAATGTTTCTGGCTTTTGGGATCAACGCTTAACTAATATTATCTTTGATATTGAAGGTAATAGAGATCGTGATTTGGTTAGACGCCTAGGCTATACCAGCCCAGTTTATTTTCAAAAGGCACAATTAAGTGGTGCTGTTAATTGGGTTGGCGCGCCCTGGGAAGCGAACCTATTGTCTTTGAACGGCGCATTTTCAACACAATTAACCGAGGGGGTGATTACTGAAGTTAGCGATAAAGGTACACGCTTACTGAGTGTATTTAGCTTAGATGGTATCCGCCGCTCATTAAATTCAGAATTTGATAATGTATTTGCGAAGGGGTTTCATTTTGATGAATTAAAGTTTTCGGCAAATATCAAGGATGGAGTGATGAGCAATGATGACTTTTATTTAACGGGATCTGCTGGAAAAATAACAGGTGATGGATTAGTTGATCTGCCGAATCAAGATACCAATTATAATTTTAGCTATAGTCCTGCTGTTACCTCTAGCTTACCCGTGTTAGCCGCTTTTGCGATTAACCCGCTAACGGGAGCGGCTGTATTGGTGCTCACTAAATTACTTGAACCCGTTGTAGATACTATCATTCGAGTTGATTTTAGTGTGAAAGGGGATTTAACAAATCCAGATGTGGAGTTGTTAGGCAGACAGCGTGGCAAGGTTAAATTAGAAAACAGTGAAGTATTACAAGAGATGAGTGAACAACAAACGAGTTCACAGGAGAATGCTGGTGGTTTGTAATTTATCAGCACTACAATTGGTCAGTGAACGTCGCCCTGAAAAGAATATAAATGCGATTGATAAATTATTGGCACAACTATCGCCAACACAAGATCAGTTGGTTTTATTGCCTGAAAATGCTATCTCATTCAGTAATAAAAAAAATTATTTAGCCTTGTCAGAAAAACTTGGGCAGGGCGTTTACCAGGACCAGCTTGCAGCCTTAGCAAAACAATATGCTTGTTATCTAGTGTGCGGTAGTTTTCCGATTAAAAGTGAGTATGAAGACAAAATATATACCAGCAGTTTAGTCTTTTCACCGCAGGGAGTACTCATTAGCCATTATCATAAAATGCACCTGTTTGATGCATTGATTGATGATAAGCAAGCAAGTTATAAAGAGTCGGACACATTTATTCCAGGAGACACAATACAAACCTTTGATTGGAATACCGCTGAAGGTTGTTTTAAAGTGGGTCTCGCAATCTGTTATGATTTACGCTTTCCTGCCCTTTTTCAATCGCTACGGGAAAAAGGTGCTGAGATACTTTTGTTACCCGCAGCCTTTACACAAGTGACGGGAAAAGCGCACTGGTTACCCCTGTTACAAACCCGTGCAATAGAGAATCAATGTTATGTTATAGCATCGAATCAAGGCGGTACTCATCAGTGCGGACGACAAACCTATGGGCACTCAATGATTATCTCTCCCTGGGGAGAGGTGTTAGACAAGCTTGCAATGAACGAAGGCTTTGTTGTCGCCCCATTTTCAAAAACGGTCATCGATGAGATACGCGCAAGTATACCAGTCGTGGCCCATAATCGCTTTACTAGCGTTTTAAAATAAAGGAAAGATATATGTCTTTTGAACAAGTTTCTGAGCGCTTTTTAGCCCCTGCACAATTAACCATCTCTGACTTACAATCACAACTTGGTCGTATTTGTACGCCAGCGATTGATTATGCTGATTTTTATTTTCAAACTAGTCGCCATGAATCATGGGTATTAGAAGATGGTATCGTTAAAGATGGTAGTTACAATATCGATAAAGGTGTTGGTATACGTGCTGTCTCAGGTGAAAAAACAGGGTTTGCTTATGCCGACCAAATATCAGCAAAGTCATTAACAGATGCAGCCAATGCTGCTCGTAGTATTGTTAATAGTGGTCAACAGCGTCAGGTGAAACTGATATTACCCAATGAACGTAAAAGTGTTTATAGCGAAACGGATCCACTGATAAGTTTGTCTCAAGATAAAAAAATATCGCTGTTAAAAGAGGTCGATCTATTTACACGTGCACTTGATCATGCGGTTACTGAAGTTACGGTTTCATTAAATGCTGTTTACGAAGAGATTTTAATCGCTGCTAGTGATGGCACATTAGCAACTGATATTCGTCCTTTGGTACGTTTTAGCTGCTCGGTATTAATTGAAAAAAATGGTAAGCGTGAACATGGTAGTGCAGGTGGTGGTGGTCGATTTGATCTTGACTATTTCACTGATACGCAAGAAGGCGAAATTAAAGCCTTTTCATATGCTCGTGCGGCAGTACGTCAGGCGCTAATTAATATCGATGCTATTGCTGCGCCAGCTGGTACCATGCCGGTTATTATTGGTGCTGGTTGGCCTGGTGTTTTGTTACATGAAGCGGTTGGTCATGGTTTAGAGGGCGACTTTAACCGTAAAGGGTCTTCCGCATACAGCGGAAAAATAGGTGAACAGGTTGCCTCTAAACATTGTACTGTCATTGATGATGGCACTATTGCTGATCGACGCGGGTCTATTAATATTGATGATGAGGGTACGCCGGGGCAACGTAATGTATTGATTGAAAATGGCATTTTAAAAGGTTATATGCAAGATAAGCTTAATGCGCGCTTAATGGGTGTTGCCCCAACTGGCAATGGGCGTCGTGAGTCTTATGCGCATCTCCCTTTACCACGCATGACTAATACATTTATGCTCAACGGTGAGCACGAGCATGAAGAGCTCATCAGTAGTGTTAAAAAAGGTATTTATGCACCTAATTTTGGTGGTGGGCAGGTTGATATAACTTCGGGTAAATTTGTGTTTTCCGCTTCCGAAGCCTATTTGATTGAAGATGGTAAAGTAACTGCACCTATCAAGGGAGCAACGTTGATAGGTAATGGCTTTGATGCTATGCAGCAAATATCAATGGTGGCAAACAATATGAAGCTTGACCCAGGTGTAGGAGTTTGTGGTAAAGAGGGGCAAAGTATACCGGTTGGTGTTGGTCAACCCTCAGTGAAAGTAGATCAATTAACCGTTGGTGGTACAAACTAAGTAATATGCAGATACAAAAAGGGACATTTGAAATGTCCCTTTTTGTTTTTATGGTCATTTATCTCTTTTTATAAACAAACTGGTTTCAGATATTCAAACAGATCTTTGGCCGCTTTTGCTGGCTTTTCTGATTTTTTCTCTTTATTTGCTTGTCTTACTAATTGGCGCAGCTTCTGTCGCTCTAAGCTTGGGAACTGTTCAAGCAGTTCATTAATTTTGCTATCACCCTGTTCAATTAGCTCATCACGCAGTTTTTCTAAACGCTGTGTCGCATGTGTTAATTGTTGGTGCTTATTGTTAAGCTTGTCAATTGCGGTGCGGATTGCATCACAATCTTCATTACGTAGTACTTTACCAATATATTGAATTTGGCGACGTAATGCTTCATTTTTATCCATAATTTTGTGCGCAACAGAGATAGAGTGAAACAGTAATTCACTGCCTGGTATCTGTGATAGTTGCTTTTTACTGAGAGCAACTAATTCACGTCCTATCAACTTCAGTGCTTCAGCTTCTTTTTTGATTTGTGTTTTACTAATCTCTTCTTCGTCGATTACTTCTACTTTTTTATTCATAATGTTTTGTCGTTACAGATTAAAGGGGAATTAATTGAAGTATACGTGTTATTCTCTCTGTTTCTAAATTTAATTTATGTTACTGGTATCTGATTATGATTGAACAAAAACAACAACTCGAAAATGCGGTTAATGAAGCCCTTGTTATTGCTAAGAAATTAGGCGTTGATCAAGCTGAAGTTGCTCTCGGAAAATCATCTGGAAGTTCGGTTAATACGCGCTTAGGTGAAGTTGAAAATGTAGAGTTTAATCTCGATGGTGCAATGGGTATTAGTGTTTATATCGATCATTGCAAGGGCAGTGCCTCGACCTCTGATTTAAGTCCTGATGCGATTGCCGCATCGGTCAAGGCAGCAGTTGATATTGCACGTTATACTAGCCAGGATCCTATTTCTGGTTTATTAGACAAAAATTGTTTGGAGACTAATCCATTAGACCTTGACCTATACCATCCAAGTCATGGTGATACGGATCAGTTTCTCGCTTTAGCTAAAGAGTGTGAAGAGATAGCATTGAGCAGTGATAAGCGTATTGTCAATTCAGACGGTGCTGAGGTGAATAGCCACTCAACGCTTCGTGTTTATGGTAATAGCAATGGGTTCTTACATAGTTACGCTAGCAGCCGCCATAGTTTAAGCTGTGTCTTAATCGGACAGCAAAACGATGAGATGCAGCGTGATTATAGTTATACCAGTGCCCGCGATATGAATGATCTACTTAGCGCTAAATGGGTTGCTGATGAAGCGGTACAGCGCACTGTTTCGCGATTAGGCGCGACAAAAATAGCAACGCAGGAAGCGCCCGTGTTGTTTGCACCTGAGGTTGCCACTGGATTATTTGGCCATTTAGTGAGTGCAATTAGTGGTACCAGTATTTATAAAAAATCGACTTTTTTGTTAGATAGTTTAGAGGCGCAAATATTCCCTGAGTGGATGAATATTTCAGAAAAACCACACATCATAAAAGGTATTGCGAGCTCTCCTTTTGATCAGGAAGGGGGGAAAACAATTGATCGTAATATTATCGAACAGGGTGTTTTACAAACGTATCTCTTAACGGGCTATGCAGCTCGCAAACTAAATATGCAAAGTACAGGTCATACTGGTGGTATCCACAACTGGTTTGTTGATTCTACGGGGCTTGATTTAGCAGGGTTATTTAAAGAGATGGGCACTGGTTTCTTTGTCACTGAACTGATGGGACAAGGTGTTAATATGGTCACTGGTGATTACTCCCGTGGTGCCGCTGGTTTTTGGATTGAAAATGGGGTGATTGCTTATCCTGTTCATGAAGTGACTATTGCAGGTAATTTAAAAGAGATGTTTATGGGAATTGAAGCAGTTGGATCTGATGTTGACCCACGTAGCAGCTTAAAAACTGGCTCTATTTTAATTAACAGAATGAAAATCGCTGGCGCTTAATAAAGTATCAGTCGCGAACTACGAGCGCTAAGTAGTGAACTACAGAGGGTACTGTCCTTCACTACTTAACACTCATAGCTCGAGGCTGAACACTACCCTTATGCCAACCACTGCTGATGTAACTTTTCACTGTCTCCTAAATATTTTAATAACCATTTTATAGCGGGTGGTAAAACACCATCTCGCCATGCAAGACAACAGGGGCTATTTTCATGCTTATTAAGCAAGGTTTTTTTTACCAATAAGCCTTTTTTAATTAGCGGGGTCGCCCGATGTGTTGGCATCACGCCTACCCCTAATCCTGCAATAAATACTTGCTCTGCACTGTGCCAATTTGGCACCACTAAGCGCCGCTGATTGTTAAGTAGCCAGGTTGTCCTTTTTGGTAGCGTTCGTGCACTATCTTCTAAACAGATACTTGGAAATTCAATCAATTGTTGGTCTAATAGCGGCTCAGATTCTTTAGCTAAAGGATGATTAATGCTTACTACAAATTCCCATGAAAGCTCCCCCATCGCTCTGTACGCGACACCACCTGTTATTGGTACCGCAGAGGTTGCACCAATGGCAATATCCGCACGATCGTCAACAAGCGCATCCCAAACACCATTAAACACTTCCATGGTGAGTAATAGCTCAATATCCGGAAATTGTTGATAAAAGTCGGCAACTAATTGATTAACAGATGCTTCTCGCACAACGTTGTCTAGCGCAATAGCAACACTGCTTTGCCAACCATTTGCAACGCGCTGAGTTTGCAGCTGCATGTCTGCCATCTGCTTTAACAGAGAACGAGCTTGGTCCACAAAATATTCACCAGCAGGGGTCAGTTCGACACGACGATGCAGGCGCTTAAATAATAAAACCCCTAATTTATCTTCAATTAATTTCACCGTATAGCTAATTGCACTGGGAACTTTATGGAGCTCATCAGCAGCTGTTGAAAAACTACCTCGGCGAGCGACTGTATCGATAACGGTTAAATCATGGTGAGAAAACATACACATCAACTTTTTTGATAGCAAGGGTTAAAATATACCGTTTTAATCCTGTTTTGTACAAGATTATACTGTTGAAAATTTCTTATAATGAGTTACAAATGAACAATACGCAAAATAAAGTAGAGAATAAAATTCCCTATATCTGGCTAGCAGGATTAAGTATGCTCGGTTTTTTAGCCACAGATATGTACCTGCCTGCCTTTGATGTTTTACGTCAGGATTTAGCAACAAGTAGCCAAATGATTGGTTGGTCTTTGAGTATTTTCCTTCTAGGTATGGCGATAGGGCAGCTTATTTACGGACCAATTAGTGAGCGATTTGGTAAAAAGAAAGTACTCATTAGTAGTCTGTTTATTTTTAGTGTTGGTACAATCATCTGTGCCGTGTCAAGTAACGTTGAGTTGTTACTTACAGGCCGATTTGTGCAATCAATCGGTGCTGCCGGAGCAACTATTATTTGGCAATCTTTTGTTATCGAAAAATATGATGACAAAACCTCGCAACGTGTTTTTGCAACGGTAATGCCGCTCGTTGCATTATCACCCGCATTGGCGCCATTATTAGGCGCGGTGCTTGAAGCCCACCTAGGTTGGCAAAGTATCTTCTACTGCTTATTACTTATTGGTGTTGTTTGGATCATACGTAGTAGTTTAATTGATTTTAGTATTGCAAAAACATCGCAACAGAAAGAACATGCGACACAGCCAACTGTTTCTATTTTTAAACAATATGCCACGATTTTAAAATCAAAAAAATTCAGTGGAAACATGATCATTTATGCAGCTTGCTCTGCCGCTTTCTTTGCTTGGTTGACCGGCTCTCCTTTTGCAATGAGTGCAATGGGGTACTCTGGTACTGATATTGGTCTCAGTTATTTACCACAAACAATCGCTTTTATTGCAGGTGGTTATAGCTGTCGTACGTTACTTAATCGTTATAGTACAGAACAAATTTTACCGTGGTTATTAAAGGGCTTTATTTTAAGTGTGATGGCAATGTTTGCGGTTGCACTCGTTGGAACAGGCAACAGCATTATCCCATTATTGATTCCGATGTGTTTCATGGCTGCGGCAAATGGTGCGATTTATCCAATAGTGGCAAATAATGCATTAGCTGTTTTTAAAAATAATAGTGCATCAGCATCAGGTCTTTTAAACTTTTTACAGATGATGTTATGCGTATTGGCAAGTGCAATGGTTTCTCTGTTTACTGATTATGGCGTGTTAGCAATGACAGCTGTAATGGTATTGCAGGGGGTATTGGTAATTGTTGGTTATGGCTTGATTGCCAAAGCGCGTAAAGCGAATGAATTAACCGCCGCTTCCGCTTAATCTTTATTGTCTAAATTAGCGCTTTTTTTGATGCACAATAAAAGCGCTCTTGTACTCTTTTTGCAACTTAGACAATAATCGTTGTGCCTCTTTTTCACTGTTTAATGGGCCTAAACGTAAGCGATAGTTTGCTTGCTCTTTAACGGCAATATACTCAACTTGGTATTTTTCTGCTACCTGCTTACCCAACTTTTCTGCTTTATCTGCTTGTGATGTGACTAAGTATTGAACATAAAAATACCCATTTAAAAAATCTTTCTTATGGGTATTTTGTTGCTCTGGTGTGTGAATAAGTTCAACTTCTACTTTTGCCGTGCCTGATTTTACAATATCGAGTTTATCGGCTGCTGCATAGGAAAGATCGATGACTCTTCCTTTATGAAAGGGACCGCGATCATTCACACGTACAATAATGGTTTTATTATTTTCAAGGTTTGTTACTTTCACATAACTTGGTAATGGTAGGTTTTTATGGGCCGCACTCATTGCAAACATATCGTAGCGTTCGCCGTTTGATGTTAAATGTCCATGGAATTTATTTCCGTACCATGATGCGTAACCTTGTTCTTTAAAAGAGGTAACACCTTTCATCACCTTATAGTCAATACCTCGCACGCGGTAATTACTATTTCCGCCACGAGAGTAGGGCTCGTAACGAGGTACCACATCTTCGACATGCGTAAGAGGAGGAATGCTATCAGCTTGATGATCATCTGTATAATGATAACGGCTAGAGCTACAACCCACTATTAAAATAAGTACAGGTAAGCCGATGAAAGAGCGCATTGTGTTTTTCATTTTAATCTCGTAAAAATAAAATTATTTAGCATTAAAACGTTTGTGGGTGTTAAATGACATTAGTACCCCAAATCCCGCTAACAAGGTTACGATGGAAGTACCTCCATAGCTTATTAATGCCAGTGGTACACCTACAACAGGCAGTAATCCACTTACCATGCCTATATTGACAAAAATATAGACAAAAAAGGTGAGAATAATGCTACCTGCTACTAATTTTGTAAAGGCATCCTGCGCTTGGTTTGCTATCCATAAACCACGTCCAATGATAAAAAGGTAGATCGTTAACAGTAATAAAATGCCGACAAAACCAAACTCTTCTGAATATACTGAAAAAATGAAATCGGTATGTCTTTCAGGTAAAAATTCTAATTGCGATTGGGTCCCTTGTTGCCAACCTTTTCCCCAAACACCACCTGATCCAATTGCTATCTTAGACTGGATAATATGGTAACCTGCGCCGAGCGGATCGGCCTCAGGATTAAACAGCGTCATTACTCGAGTACGTTGATAATCATGCATTAGATAGAACCAAAGTATAGGCACAAAAGCTAGTACTGCTCCAATGGCAACACCGATATACAGCCATGATATACCAGAGAGAAAAAGAACAAATATGCCAGAAGAAGCCACTAAAATAGAGGTGCCTAAATCGGGCTGTTTAGCTATGAGTAGTGTTGGCACTATTACAATAATAAGTGCAATAAAAGCATTTTTAAAGCGTACTGGTAGGGTGTGCTGGCTGATATAATAGGCAACGGCAAAGGGCATGATCAGTTTCATTATTTCTGAAGGTTGAAACTTAGTAAAGCCCAAATCTAACCACCGTTGTGCGCCTTTTCCTGTATGTCCAAACGCCAAAACAGCGACTAATAAAAGCACCACAATAATAAAGACTGCTGGGGTCCAACGTTGGTAAACCTCAGGTGGAATCTGTGCCATGACAATCATTACCGTGATAGCAATAGCAAGCCTAATCAGCTGTGGTACGACCCAATCTGGTGATACTGAGTAGAGAGTCATAAGGCTTAAGCCCATTAAACAAAATAGGCCAAACATTAACCAGGGGTCGATGTGTAATCGATAGAAGATACTTTTTTGTGCTTTGGTGCTAACCATCTAGATCATCCATCTGTTCTTTGGGTTTTATCTGGTCGAAGTATTCATCAAATAGTGCTCGCACAATGGGGGCACCATTAGAACTACCTCCGCCAGCGTTTTCAAGAATAACTGTCGTTACAATTTCTGGCGACTCATAAGGTGCAAAGGCGACAAACATAGCATTATCTCGATGACGCTCTGAAATGTTATCTGCATCATACTCTTCATCCTCTGCGATATTAATGACCTGTGCCGTACCTGATTTACCTGCGACGGAATAGGTGGTATTTGCAAAGGCGCGATGTCCTGTTCCCCTGGCATTGTTGGTCACGCCATACATCGCTTTTAATGCAATTTCCCAGTAATGTTCATCTTTTAATACAATCGGTTGCGACGTTTGCAAAGGAGGCGTAAATGCCCCGCCATCCGAAACAATAGAATGTAAAATTTGTGGCGTAATAATTTTACCTTTTCTTGCTAAAATGGCGGTTGCTTGTGTCAATTGAATTGGGGTAACTGTCCAATAACCTTGACCAATACCAACGGATATCGTATCACCATCATACCAAGGGGCGTTGTAACGACCTCGTTTCCACTCTCTAGAAGGCATGATAGCTTTTGTTTCTTCTCCGATATCTAGTCCACTGTACTGACCAAAACCAAAGCTTTCCATGAATGGATTAATTCTATCGATACCTATCTTATAAGAAGCATCATAAAAGAAGGTATCACAACTTTGTTCTATTGCATGATTAACGTCAACTTCTCCATGTCCCCAACGCTTCCAATCTCGAAAACGACGTTTACTGCCTGGCACAATCCACCAACCTGGATCTTTAATTTTAGTATGTTCTGTGATTACATTGGTATCTAATGCAAGTAATGCCATTTGAGGTTTAATGGTTGAAGCTGGTGGATATCGACCCTGTGTAGCACGGTTTATAAGTGGCCTATCCTTTGAATTTAAAAGCTCATTATATTTTTTACTGCTTATACCTTGTACAAACAGATTTGGATCGTAACTTGGATTTGATACGAGGCTCAAAATTCCACCAGTTCGAGTATCCATGACAATAATACTACCACGGGTATCACCAAGTAAATTTTGCGCTTTTAGTTGTAGCTGAATATCGATATTGAGTTTAATATCTTTTCCTGGAATAGGCGGTATAAAATTAAGCACTCGAATAACTTTACCCCAGCTATCTACTTCAACTTGTCGTTGTCCTGGTTTACCATGCAAAAGCTCTTCATAATATTTTTCTATCCCTAATTTTCCAATATAATTAGTGCCGCGATAACGTGCCGTTTCACCCCGCTCTTCAATACGTTTTAGGTCATTACTATTAATTTTTGCGATATATCCCAATACATGGGTAAAGGCTTTACCAAAAGGGTAGTAGCGTTTTAGGTTTGCTTTTATCGAAAACCCTTTAAATAGGTGTTGATTCACTGTGAATAGTGCGACCTCTTTTTCGCTTAACTGATCACGTAATAAAACGGGTTTGAAGGAGCGAGAGTAGCGATTTCGGCTGTAAAAGCTTTCTACTTCTTTATCGGTCAGATCTAACATTTCACCTAATTTAGCAATTTTTTCTTTGAGGTTTTTTGTCTTTTTTACAACAACTTGCAAACTATACACTGGTCTGTTTTCGGCGAGAATAATACCGTTTCTATCGTAGATTAAACCACGGTTTGGGGGCACTGTTTGTACATTGATTCGGTTATCATTGGATCGTGTTTGGAAGCTTTCAAAGGAGTTAATTTGTAGGTAATATAAATTAGTTATTAATGTTGCCATTGCAACAATTATTGCGAGAAAAACCACCAATGTACGGCGCATGAAAAGTGCAGATTCTGCGGAGTGATTACGTATATTGATGCGTTTTTTTGCCACAAATTACTCGCGGTGATAAGGGTGATTAATGGTTAAGGTATAAGCGCGGTATAATCCTTCAGCAACAATAATACGCACTAAAGGGTGAGGCAGGGTGAGTGCAGAAAGCGACCAACGTTGTTCCGACTTAGCAATACATTCTGGAGCAAGCCCCTCTGGGCCACCTATCAATAAACTGATATTGCGAGCATCTAATTGCCACTTTTTCATTTCACCAGCAAGCTGTTCGGTTGTCCATGCTTTGCCTGTGACTTCAAGTGTTACAATTTTATTGCCTTTAGGGATAGCTGCTAATGTCAGCTCACCCTCTTTCTTTAAAATACGTGCTATATCCGCATTTTTGCCACGCTTTCCTGCATTAATCTCAAGCAACTCTAATTGCATCTCTTTAGGAAAGCGTCTTGCATACTCTTGATATCCTTTTTCAACCCAGTCGGGCATCTTAGTACCCACTGCGATTAACTGAATTTTCATTAAGCAGGCTGGCCCCAAAGTTTTTCAAGGTCGTAAAATTGACGTGTTTCATCTTGCATTACATGCAATACAACATTACCTAGGTCAACTAATACCCATTCGCTGCCTTCTAAGCCTTCAACGCCAATTGGCGCATCGCCGGCACGTTTTGCTTCAAGTGCCGTTTGCTCTGCAATTGAACGTACGTGACGTTTTGAGTTACCGGTACAGATGATCATCGTGTCGGTTACATCAGAGGTATCTGCTACATCAATAATAGTGATGTCTTTGGCTTTCATATCTTCGATTTGTGTTATCACAAATGCTTTTAATTCTTGGTCTAACAAAGGAGTGTCCTTTTTAAATAAAACAGCTAATCGCGAACTATATCACATAGATGTTGTTCAGTACCACATTTGACAATAATTTCACTATTTTAATATTTTATCGCTTACTAGCTTAATATTCAGGAATTTAGAATATTTAGATTTGGTTTCTGTGATAAGTGTTGTTAAAAAAAAAGATCCTTTACTTGCAAAAACGGTGCACTTTATTAAACTTCCTGATCTATTGTGGTAAAAAGTGTCTAAAAGTGGATCTTTTTTCCAAATAATGCAATAACGAACAATAAAAGTGCATAATTTTTAACTAAGTCAGGACTCATTGGGCATGTTACGTAGTGCAAACTCCATCAATATGGATAGCAAAGGAAGAATCGCGATGCCAACACGATATCGTGATAGCTTGATCGATTCTTGCCAAGGGCAATTTGTGTGCACAATTGACCTGCAATCCCCGTGCTTACTGATCTACCCATTAAACGAATGGTTAGTGATTGAAAAAAAATTAAGTACGTTATCTAGCACCAATGATGTTGAGCGTCGTGTGCAGCGTTTGATCCTAGGTTATGCAACTGAGACTGAGCTAGATAAAGGGGGGCGTTTGTTAATCGCCCCTACACTGCGAAAACACGCAAAACTTCAAAAAAAAGTGATGTTAGTTGGCCAGTTTAATAAGTTTGAATTGTGGGATGAAGATATGTGGCAGCAACAAGTTGAAGCTGATCTACTCGAAGGTCTACCAACTGGTGACCAGTTAACTGAAAGTTTAAAAGGATTCTCACTGTAATGGCAGAGCATATCACGGTTTTATTAGATGAAGCGGTTAATGGTTTAGCGCTTAAAGAAGAGGGCATCTATGTAGATGGTACCTTTGGACGTGGCGGACATTCCCGCTATATTTTGGATCGTTTAGGTGAAAATGGTCGATTGATTGCAATCGATAGGGACCCCCGTGCAATTGCAGTGGGTGAAGAATTAATGAAACAAGATCCTCGTTTTACCATTATACATGGGCCATTTTCGGGCTTAGCTGACTATGTAAAAGAGTTGGGATTATCTGGGAAAATAGATGGTGTGTTGTTGGATCTTGGCGTTTCATCTCCTCAGCTTGATGATGCTGAGCGTGGTTTTAGCTTTATGCGTGATGGTCCACTGGATATGCGTATGGATCCAACTTCTGGTATCAGTGCTGCGGATTGGTTAGCAAAGGCGGACGTAGATGATATTGGTTGGGTGTTAAAAACCTTTGGTGAAGAGAAATTTGCTTACCGAATTGCACGCGCAATCGTTGCAGATCGCGAAGAAACACCTTTTTTACGTACGTTAGATCTCGCTAAACTTATCGAGCGCCTTTGTCCTAAACGTGAAAAGAAAAAACACCCCGCTACGCGAAGCTTTCAAGCGATTCGTATCTATGTAAATAGTGAACTTGAAGAGATTCATAAAGTGTTAGATGGGGCGTTAGATATTCTTGCGATTGGCGGACAACTTTCAGTCATTAGCTTCCACTCATTAGAAGATAGAATCGTTAAACGTTTTATCCGTAAGCAAGAAAAGGGGCGAGAATACCCAGCTGGTCTGCCATTAACTGATGCACAGATGCAATCCGGTAAAACACTTAAGGCTGTCGGTAAAGCACTAAAACCGAGTGCACGTGAAATTGATGAAAATCCACGAGCGCGAAGTTCTGTATTACGTGTTGCCGAAAAGATTGCGCAGCCAGAGCACTCCTAGTGAGTGCATCGCGCGATAATTTATTGTTGCTAATCCTTGCTGATTTACGTCAGCATTTTGTGGTGGTGATATTCGCGTTATTTCTATTGTTAAGTGCTTTTTATAATATTTTTTTAATTCATGAGACACGTCAATTAGCAACAGAAAAAGAGCAGTTAGCACAGCAAAAAGATAACTTGATGACTGAATGGCAAAATTTGCTTATCGAAGAGCACACATTAGACGAGCATAGCCGAATAAGACGTATTGCTAAAACCAAACTATCAATGGCACAACCGACCAAACATAATACAGTACTAGTGGAAGTACCATAAAAAATGAAACGGATTCAGACTAAAAAAAGAAGAGCAAAACAAGCGCATCCTAGAAAGGTATACCATGCATTTTCTTCATGGCGATTTCTGTTTGTCTCTATTGTAGTCGGTATCATTGCGCTAATGTTGATCAGCCGTTTAGCATATATTCAGGTTATTGAACCTGAATATCTCACTAAAGAAGCTGATAAGCGTAGTTTGCGAGTCACAAAATCTGTCACCCATCGTGGTAATATTTCCGATCGACATGGTGAAGAACTAGCAATTAGTGTACCTGCTTATGCTATTTGGGTGGATCCTAAAACGGTTAAAGAATCCTATGCGTTTAATGATCAAGAATGGCATGAAAGTGCGACCGAAAATACTCGTACAGGCAAGATTAAACATAATAAAAAGAAATTTTTTCAATCAAAAAAATGGCCTGCACTGGCGGAAGTGTTAGATATTAAACTGGAGGATCTAGTTGATATTATAGAGAGGCCTAACGCACGTTTTGTGTATCTTAAACGGCAAGTTAATGCACCTATTGTTGAATATATTAAGCAACTCAAACTAGCTGGTATCGCCAACCAATTAGAATCGCATCGCTTTTACCCTACAGGTGAAATCAACGCGAATATTATTGGATTAACTGATCTTGATGCACAGGGTATAGAAGGAATTGAGAAAACTTATAATACTTTTTTGCAAGGACAAAACGGAAAAAAACGAGTCCGTAAAGATAGACTCGGTAACGTTATAGACCACATTGAAGTATTAAAGGAAAAAAAAGAGGCGGGTAATCTACAGTTGAGTATCGACCAACGTATTCAAGCGGTAGCTTATAGTGAGTTGAAGCGCGCAGTAAAAATTCACCAAGCAACATCGGGTTCGGTCGTTGTTATTGATGTGAATACAGGCGAAATTTATGCAATGGCAAATTTCCCTTCATTTAATCCTAATGATCGTAGTCAGTACCAACCCTACAAATTAAGGAACCGTGCTATAACAGATACCTTTGAGCCCGGTTCGACAGTCAAACCATTAGTGGTTGCAAGCGCACTTGCTTACCAAAAAACCGATGTTGATGAAATAATTAATACATCGCCAGGTTGGATGAATATCGGTGGTCGACGTGTTCGTGATGGGCATAATTTGGGTAAGATTGACCTTGCAATGATTCTGAAAAAATCCAGTAATATAGGGGTAAGTAAACTCGCTTTACGTCTAAAACCTGGAGAGTTGCAGCAAACATTTGCAGATTTTGGTTTAGGTAATGATACTGGTATTGGCCTGATTGGTGAAAGTGTTGGCCGATTGCCCTTGCGCCATCGTTGGTCTGATTTTGAATTGGCAACCATGTCATTTGGTTATGGAATAACCGCCACAACACTTCAAATTGCCAAAGCTTACGCTATTTTAGGTAGTGGTGGAAAACAATACCCGCTCACCATATTAAAAACAGATAATCCAGGGGAAGGTGAACAAGTTATTCCTAGAAAGATTGCTTTGGAAGTTGTACATATGATGGAGGGAGTGAGCGAACAAGGCGGTACAGCTCGCAAAGCCCGCGTAGAAGGTTATCGAATTGCAGGTAAAACAGGTACCTCACGTAAAGCTGAAGCGGGCGGCTATGGTGACGATTATGTCTCTATTTTTGCAGGTGTAGCTCCGGCGACTAACCCTAAATTTTCAATCGTTGTGATGATTAATGAGCCACAGGGAGATCGCTATTACGCCGGTGACGTTGCAGCACCTGTTTTTTCGGCTGTAATGCAAAGTTCGCTATTACTTTCCCACATTCGTCCTGACGATGAGAATAATCGTTACACTCTGTTAGATCAACTAAACGATGCTAAGTAAATTTATGCCTAAAACAATAGTCCACCCATTAACCTCATTGCTATCTAAGTGGTTAATGTTGCCAGAATCATTAACAGTGATGGTATCGGGCTTGACGCTTGATAGCCGCAAAGTAAAAAAAAATGATCTGTTTGTTGCATTACAAGGTGCACAGTTAGATGGACGTAAATTTATCAGTAATGCTATTCAATCCGGTGCTTGTGTTGTTTTAGTCGAAACTAAAGAGTTAAATCAGCATGGTCAAATTAGTACCCAAGACGATGCGATCATTATTCAGTATTATCAATTACCTAAAATACTCAGTGAGCTTGCCTATCGTTTCTATTTTCCAGAGGCTGATTGCCATAAAATTGTCGCAATTACAGGTACTAATGGCAAAACAACAATTGCGACACTATTAGCTAATTGTTTAACGCTGCTGAATCAAAAAAGTGCACAAATGGGTACGATCGGCAATGGTCTCTTTGGTGAGTTAACCAGTAGTTTAAATACAACGCTTGATCCCCTTTCTGTTTTTGCTTGCCTTAATGATTACCAATGGCAAGGAGCCAAATATACGTTAATGGAAGTTTCATCGCACGGTTTAGTGCAAGGGCGAGTGAGCGCATTACCTTTTTATAGTGCTATTTTTACCAATTTAACACGTGATCATCTTGATTATCACGGCACGATGCAAGAGTATGCTTTAGCCAAAAAAATGTTATTTGAACAATTTCCACTTCAACACCGCATTATCAATTTAGATGATGAGGTAGGTAAGGTTTGGTTAAATGAATATAGTGATGCGATCAGTTACAGTGCATCAGGTAAACGCACCGATTCACATCGCTATTTAATGGTAAAAAATATACGTTATTTAGCCCAGGGATTATCTTTTAATATTCACTCCTCCTGGGGAGAAGCCTCCATTTCAGCACCATTCTATGGTGATTTTAATGTTGCAAACTTAGCTGCGGTGATTACGCAGCTAATTGTTGATAATTTTTCCCTCGCTGATATTGAAGCAATAATTCCGCTTTTAGATACCGTCGCAGGGCGAATGGAACAGTATTATTTTCCACTTCAAAAAATGACCTTTATTGTTGATTATGCGCATACACCTGATGCCCTAGAAAAAGCATTAATTGCATTGAAAAAACACAGTAAGAATGGTCGTTTAATTTGTGTTTTTGGATGTGGTGGTGACCGGGATAAAGGGAAACGCACTGAAATGGCAAAAGTAGCTGAAGTTTTTGCAGATAAAGTTGTTTTAGTCGATGATAACCCCCGCACTGAACCTGCTGAGCAGATCATGCAAGACATACTCTCTGGATTTAGTAATCCACAAGCAGTCGATTGCATACATGATAGAAAGCAAGCAATTGTAGAACTATTGCAAAATAGCCAACAGAATGACCTTATCTTAGTAGCAGGAAAAGGCCATGAGGATTATCAAATTATCGGTGATAAACGCATCGATTATAGCGATAGAGTTTTATTAGCTTCGTTACAACTGTTAGAAAAGAAGAATACTGATTTATGATTTCACTTACTTTAGCTGAAATAGCCGTCGCCACAGAAGGCAAATTACTTAATAGTAATGATGCACAACAGGTTATTAACAGCGTTTGTACCGACACCCGAAATATAACAGAGGGGTGTTTGTTTATTGCATTACAAGGCGAAAGCTTTGATGCACATGAATTTTTAGTTAATGCACAACGATTAGGGGCAGCAGCGCAACTTGTTCATCAACGAACTAAGACTGAACAGCCTACCATCTTAGTAAAAGATACACGTATTGCCTTGGGGTTATTAAGTGCTTTTGTAAAAGCCAAAATCGATAATTTAAAATGTGCCGCGATTACAGGCAGTAATGGTAAAACAACTACAAAAGAGATGTTAAGTGCGATATTGAATGAGTTTAGCCCATCGAAAGATAGTGTATTAGCTACCGCTGGTAATTTTAATAATGATATAGGTTTACCACTGACGTTGCTGCGTTTAACAGAGAAAAATAATTTTGCTATCGTTGAGTTGGGTGCAAATCATAAAGGTGAGATTGCTTATACTGCTAATTTAGCCAAACCAGACGTCGCACTAATTAATAATGTTATGCCTGCACACCTTGAAGGGTTTGGTAGCATTGAAGGAGTGGCCAAAGCAAAAGGTGAAATTTGGTCAAGTCTAACGCAATGTGGTACGGGAGTTGTTAACCTAGATGCAAAATTTTCAGAGGACTTTATTAAGCAATTAAATGCCCAAAAAAGCCACGTATTTACGTTCTCGCAAACAGACTGTGATGCGACGGTCTATGCAACCGATGTCGAGTATGATCAATTAGGCAATGCTTCATTTACTTTACACTATCAGCAGCAAAGTGAAAAAGTCAGTTTAAATGTGGCAGGCAAACATAATGTCAGTAATGCCCTTGCTGCGGCGAGTCTGGCAATTGTTTTAGGGTGTAATTTACCCTGTATTAGCAAAGGGCTTGCACAATTAATCGGGGTAGCAGGACGAGTTAATAGTACGCTTGTCAACGACAAGCTACTGTTAATCGATGATAGTTACAATGCCAACTCTTCCTCATTAAAAGCTGCGATAGATTTATTGATGCAATGCGCTGGTGACAAAGTCCTTATTTTTGCTGATATGGGCGAGCTTGGGAAATATGAGCAACAAGAGCACCGCAGTGTCGGTGAATACGCCGCACAAAAAGGGATTGATACACTGTTAACGGTTGGAATATTAACACAATTTACACTGCAAGCATTTAGTCAATTAAGCGATAAACAAGCATTACACTTTACTGATAAATCGGGGTTGAAAGCATATTTAAAACCCTACTTACAAAAATCTAGCAATAAAAAATTAACCATTTTAGTTAAAGGCTCTCGTAGCGCTAAAATGGAAGAGATTGTTGCTTTTATAAAGCAACCTCAAATAGGATAACCCCATGATAGTTTGGTTAGCAGAGCTTTTTTCGAGCCACTTTTCATTTCTTAACGTGTTGACTTACCTGTCGGTACGTATGGTTATGGCTGTTTTAACAGCACTCGCATTTTCCCTTTGGGTTGGTCCAAAATTGATTCGTTTTTTACAAACGATGCAGATTGGTCAAGTGGTCCGTGATGATGGTCCTGAATCACACTTTAGCAAAGCAGGCACACCGACTATGGGTGGTTTGATGATTCTTGCTGCCATTACTTTATCAACACTGCTTTGGGCTCGTTTAGACAACCATTATGTTTGGATTGTCTTGTTTACGACCATCGCATTTGGCGCGATTGGTTTTATGGATGATTACTTAAAGGTGGTGCGTAAGCATCCTGATGGATTGATCGCACGTTGGAAATATTTTTGGCAGTCGGTAACGGCTATCGTATTAGCTATTATTCTAATGCTGACCGCGACTAGCCCTGCTGAATTGACCTTTGTGGTGCCTTTCTTTAAAGAGTATATGCCCTATTTAGGGTGGTTATTTATACCGCTGGTTTACTTTACCGTTGTAGGCAGTAGTAATGCGGTTAACTTAACCGACGGTCTAGACGGCCTCGCTATTATGCCAACGGTAATGGTAGCTGCGGCATTTGCATTAATCGCATACCTCACTAGCCATGTAAATTACGCGCATTATTTATATATTCCTTATATTCCTAAAGCGAGTGAACTGGTTATTATTTGTGGCACCATTGTTGGGGCTGGGTTAGGTTTCCTATGGTTTAATACTTATCCTGCGCAAGTATTTATGGGCGATGTTGGCTCATTAGCATTAGGTGCCTTACTTGGTGTTATTGCAGTATTAGTTCGCCAAGAGATTTTATTAGTTATCATGGGCGGCATCTTTGTGATTGAAACTCTTTCAGTTATTTTACAGGTTGGCTCCTATAAACTGCGCAAACAACGTATCTTTCGTATGGCGCCCATTCACCATCATTATGAGAAAAAGGGCTGGCCCGAGCCTCGTGTTATCGTGCGTTTTTGGATCATCACGATAGTGATGGTATTGATTGGCCTCGTTACTTTAAAAGTACGTTAATATGGTTGCCTCTCACGTTGCGGTGTTAGGGCTTGGTATTACCGGTTTAGCGACCGTTAATTATCTACTCCGTGCTGGGTATAAGGTCACTGTTTTTGATACTCGCAAGCAACCACCCGGTGAAGATAAATTAACAGCGGGTGTCACCTTAATAAAAGGTGACTTGCGTGGTGAAAGGTTAATTGATTATCCATTAATTATATCTAGCCCAGGAATCGCATTGGCAACACCTGCTTTGCAAACGGCTATTAAGGCTGGTTGCAGCGTCATTGGTGATATTGAGCTGTTTGCTCAGAAACTAAAAACAAGCCCTTATCAACATGCTAAATGTGTGACGATTACTGGTTCTAATGGTAAAAGTACCGTGACCAGCTTATTAGGGGAGATGGCTAAAAAAGCACGAGTGCGTGTTGCTGTGGGCGGGAATATTGGTGTTCCAGCCTTAGACCTGTTATCACCTGACATTGATCTTTATATTTTAGAGCTTTCTAGCTTTCAACTTGAAACAACGCAATCATTAAATGCTGATATTGCTACCATTTTGAATGTCAGCGAGGATCATCTCGACAGGTATGAGTCCTATCAGCATTATATTGATACCAAACAATCAATTTATTCACAAGCTAAAATAGCGTTGTTTAATAAACAAGATAAACTCACTTTTTCCACTAATCAACTTCAACAAACAAAGAGCTTTGGATTTTCTGATGCTGATTATCAGGTTATTTGCGATAATTATGACCAAAATTATTTAGCAAAAGGCACGCAAACATTACTTAACGTAAAGCAGTTAAAGTTAAGTGGTAAACATAATTGGCTAAACGCATTAGCTGCTATTGCGCTAGGCGAAGCGGTTGGTTTAGAGATGGATGCGATGTTAGCAACACTTAGTTATTATACTGGCCTTGAGCACCGCTGTGAATTTGTGGCACAGGTCGCCGGCGTACGTTGGATAAATGACTCTAAAGCGACCAATATTGGCGCGACCCAAGCTGCACTTAAAGGGTTGTCTGAAACAATTAGTGGTGATGTGCATCTTATTTTAGGTGGGCAAGGAAAAGGTGCTGATTTTAATGAATTATCACCTGCTTTAAGTGATGTTAAAGGAGAAATATGTTGTTTTGGTGCGGATGCGTTGAAGATCCAAAAGGCATTACCATGCGCTAACCTAGTGAGTGATTTGTCGGCAGCAATTAAGCATATTGCAAACCATGCTTGTTCTGGCGATCTTGTTATACTAAGCCCTGCTTGTGCTAGCCTCGATATGTACCCTAACTTCATGGCTCGCGGTGATCATTTTAAAGCCTTGGTAAAGACACTAACACCAAGTGAAAATAAATGAACAAGTTACGCTCATTGCTCACCTTTGATGACGTTAATCAACCCTACGATAAACTACTCTTAGTTATTGTTTTAGTCTTAATGTGTATAGGTTTAGTGATTGTCGCTTCAGCCTCTATTCCAGAGGGAATTGCCATATCATCAGACCCTTTTCGGTTTTTAAAACGGCAAGTCATTTATGTTTTTATTTGTTTATTCATCATGGCAGCGATTGTTAATGTACCTTTCGATTTTTGGTATAAACGCCAAGCCTTGATATTAACCTTATCATTAACTGCGTTGTTAGCCGTTTTATTGGTTGGTGCAGAAGTAAATGGTTCGCTGCGGTGGCTGCGTTTGGGGCCTATTAATGTTCAACCCTCTGAATTTGCAAAATTAGCGATTGTACTATTTTTAGCGAGTTATTTAGTACGACGTCAAGAGGAGGTTGTTGATACGATTAAAGGGTTTATTAAACCCTTGATTATATTATCCCTATTCTCCATTTTATTATTATTACAGCCTGACTTAGGCTCGACGGTTGTGATTGTTGTCGTGATGATGGGAATGCTCTTTATCGCGAATGCTAAATTAGTTAATTTTATTGCGATTATTGTCTCTTTACTTGCGGTTATTGTGGCATTAGTTGTTATGTCTCCCTATCGAATGGCACGAGTGGTTGGTTTTTTGGACCCCTGGGCGGATCCTTTTGGTCGAAGTTACCAATTAACCCAATCCTTAATGGCTTTTGGACGAGGTGGCTGGTTTGGGCAAGGGCTAGGGAACTCAGTACAAAAGTTAAAGTATCTACCGGAAGCACATACTGACTTTATTATGGCTATTCTTGCAGAGGAGCTTGGCTTTATTGGTGTTAGTGTCGTGATCACGTTAGAGTTTATCTTAGTTTATCGTGCATTTTCGGTTGGGAAAAAAGCATTAGCATTAAAAACACCTTTAGTCTTTCCTGGGTATGTCGCAATCGGTATCGCAATTTGGTTTTTCTTTCAAACTGCTGTAAATATTGGCGCGGCATCAGGCATTGCTCCAACAAAAGGACTAACATTGCCCTTAGTCAGTTATGGAGGCTCTAGCCTTATCTCAATTGCCATTGCGGTTGCGCTGTTATTGCGTATTGACTTTGAAAGACGCATAGCAGCCTCGCCAATACGCTTGAAAAAAAGTGCCGCTAAAAAGAAAAAAAGTGAGACTCCAAAAGATGCAAGAAAAGATGAAAAAGAATAAAACATTATTGGTAATGGCTGGTGGAACAGGGGGGCATGTCTTTCCTGGGCTTGCAGTCGCAGATAAATTGAAAGCCGTGGGTTGGGACATTAGTTGGTTAGGTACCGCAGATCGGATGGAAGCACAATTAGTGCCACAGCATGGTTATGAAATAGACTTTATTGATATTGCTGGTGTTCGTGGTAATGGGTTAAAACGGCTATTGATGGCCCCTGTACGTATTGTTAAATCTATATTGCAAGCAAGAAAAGTATTAAAAAATAGAGATGTTGATTTAGTCCTCGGTATGGGGGGCTTTGCAAGTGGGCCTGGCGGTATCGCTGCGTGGACCATGGGGATACCGGTTTTACTTCATGAACAGAATGCTGCAGCGGGTTTAACTAATCGTATTCTGGCTCGTTTTGCGAAACAGGTATTGATGGGATTTGCAGGCGCATTTACGAGTGAAAAAGCACTGTTAGTCGGGAATCCCGTTCGAGAAAGTGTATTGGCATTACCTGGAAAAGTTATTTCCACATCTGATATGCCACTTAAGGTTTTAGTGGTTGGTGGGAGTTTAGGGGCCAAGGTACTGAATGATCTGCTTCCTGCGGTGTTCGCACAATTTCAAAGTAATGAAATCGCTATTATTCATCAAACGGGTAAGGGACATTTTAATGAGGTGAAGGCGTGTTATTTAGATTGCAATTCAGGCCAGAGTAACAATGTCGACGTACAGGAATTTATTACTGATATGGATGCCAGTTATGCTTGGGCCGATGTTGTTATTTGCCGTGCTGGTGCGCTAACTGTTTCTGAAATAGCTGTTGTTGGCCTACCCGCTATATTTGTTCCATTGCCACATGCAGTTGATGATCATCAAACTAAGAATGCGCAGGATTTAGTGAGCCAGGGAGGCGCTGTTTTAATCCCTCAAAAACAGTTAAATATTAAAAAATTAAGTGATTATTTGCAGGCATTCAGCCAAAATAGGCAGTTATTGATTGATATGTCGCAACAGAGTAAAAAAACAGCAATTAACGATGCAACTGATCGTGTTGCAGAAATTTGTATGCAGACTGTTAATAGAGATTAAGATAAATATTAGCACCTTGAATTTGCGATATTTTATTAATAATAGAGACTGATTGCTCCTTCGTTAATGGGGTGATTACGAATTAAAACAACAAGTGACCTACGACCTATGAAAAAAATTGAACTCGCAAAAATACGTACCATTATTCCTGAAATGCGCAGGGTAAAACAGATCCACTTTGTGGGAATTGGTGGCGCTGGCATGGGGGGGATTGCAGAGGTACTTGCCTATGAAGGTTATAAAATCACAGGTTCTGATATTGCAGAAAACCCAGTAGTGGAAAGATTACGTTCAATTGGAGCTGAAATCTTTATTGGTCATCAACAGGAAAATATTTACGGTGCCTCAGTGGTCGTTGTCTCTACTGCAATCAACCCCGAAAATCCTGAATTGCTAGCGGCACAACAAGCGCGAATTCCGGTAGTAAGGCGTGCTGAAATGTTAGCTGAACTGATGCGTTACCGACATGGTGTTGCTGTTGCTGGTACACATGGTAAAACAACAACCACTAGTTTAATTGCGAGTATTTACGGACAAGCTGGTTTAGATCCAACTTTTGTCATTGGTGGTTTATTAAATAGTGCGGGTACTAATGCGAAACTAGGACAAAGTCGATATCTGATTGCAGAAGCTGACGAAAGTGATGCTTCCTTTTTACACCTTCAACCAATGGTGTCGGTAGTAACTAATATTGAAGCAGATCATATGGATACCTATCAGGGTAGTTTTGAAGTGTTAAAAGATACTTTTGTTACTTTTATTCAAAATTTACCTTTTTATGGCACTGCAGTTGTTTGTTTAGATGATGAAGTGATTGAAGCACTGATTCCACAGTTTGCTCGCCAATGTGTTACCTATGGTTTTCATGAGCAGGCGGATGTTCGTATTTCGGATTTCAAACAGTCGACTAATCGTAGTGAATTTATTGTACACCGTGTCAATCGCGACGATTTAAAAATTCACCTTAACCTGCCCGGCAAACATAATGCATTAAATGCCGCTGCAGCTATAGCCGTTGCAATGGAAGACGAAATTGCGGACGACGCTATTATCAAAGCATTTTCTGAGTTTGAAGGAATCGGTCGACGCTTTGAGCAATATGGTGAATTTGAAACCGGTAATGGTAATGCAATGCTAGTTGATGATTATGGTCATCACCCAACAGAGGTGCAAGCGACGATCAACGCAGTGCGAGAAGGTTGGCCTGAAAAACGCTTAGTAATGGCCTATCAACCACATCGCTATACAAGAACGCGAGATCTTTATGAAGATTTTGCGCATGTATTAGGTCAGGTTGATCAACTTTTATTACTTGATGTTTATGCTGCTGGTGAATCACCGATAGCAGGTGCTGATAGTCGTTCATTGTGTCGTACCATTCGCCAGCACACGGATAAGGAACCCATTTTTGTTGCCTCTCCTGAACAATTACCTGCGGCACTTGCGAAGGTAATTGGTGAGGGTGACCTTGTATTAACACAGGGGGCCGGAAATATTGGTGCTGTTGTTAAAACATTAGCGGATTTAAAATTAGATATTGAAAAAATGAAACTGGTAGGCGGAAAATAATGAGTTTAGATTTTGGTAAAGTTGCTGTTTTATTTGGTGGTAATAGCGCAGAGCGTGAAGTGTCGTTATCTTCGGGAAAAGCGGTTTTAAAAGCACTTGTTGATCAAGGTATTAATGCGTTTGCTGTTGATCCAAAAACTGATGATATTAGCTTATTAAAAAAGCAAGGTTTTGACCGTGCATTTATCGCTTTACATGGCCGTGGTGGTGAAGATGGAGTGATTCAAGGTTTCCTTACTACATTAGGCATTCCATACACTGGCTGTGACGTTTTAAGTTCAGCTATTGCAATGGATAAAGCTAAAACAAAACAGATTTGGCAGAGCCAACAGCTACCAACAGCGAAATATCAAGTTATTGTCAAAGAATGCTTTGATGAAAGTGACTGTGCCACTATAATAGCCGACTTGTCTGGTATGGTAATGGTAAAACCGATTAATGAAGGATCTAGTATTGGTATGGCAAAAGCCTGCAATGCTGAGCAGTTGTTAAATGCATTAAATGAAGCGTTCAAATTTGATCATAAAGTGCTGGTAGAGTCATGGATAACGGGACAAGAGTATACAGTTGCGATACTTAATAGTGAAATATTGCCTGCTATTCGTATGCAGACAGAGAATGAGTTTTATGACTACCAAGCTAAATATCAGTCAACTACCACACAATATTTTTGCCCTTGTGGGCTAGAGAATAAAAAACTAACTGAGTTAAATGAAATTGCCTATCAAGCATTTTCAGCGATTGGTTGCAGTGGTTGGGGACGAGTTGATTTTATGTTGGATAATCAAGGTAACTGGAATCTATTGGAAGTGAATACCGTTCCTGGAATGACACCTACAAGCCTCGTGCCTAAAGCAGCCAAGCAAGCAGGTTATAGTTTTGAACAATTGGTTGTAGAAATTCTCAAACAGAGTTTATAAGTACACCATATGTGGACAGCACTAAAACAGATAAATGTTGCGAAGTGGGTAAGCATACTTTTTTTTATCGGGTTACTTTATCTGTTGCAATTAAGCTATTTCAGCTTAAAAAGTTGGCTAACCGATGAAAAATCGGTGCCACTCAGTGCGTTGATTTTAACTGGTGATAATTCTCATGTTCAGTTTGAAAAAGTACGAGATATAATTGTAAAGCAGGAAAATAGACTTAACTTTTTTACTGTTGAAATAGCGCAAATCCAAAAAGAGCTTGAGGATATGCCCTGGGTCTATTCCGTTTCAATTCGTAAACGTTGGCCTGAAACACTAAAGATACACATTGTTGAGCAGTCAATTGTTGCTGTTTGGAATGACCGAGCACTATTAAATCGTTTTGGAGAGATCGTTGAAGCATCTCCTGCCTCTGCGAAACAGAAGTATGTTGCTTTATATGGTAGTAATGCGCAAGCAAGTGACGTATTAACTACTTATATGGAATTACATCAGCTATTAAAAGTGAATGACTTTAATATTGACTCACTAAGCAGCGATAAAAGACAGTCAACGTCATTAACCTTAAATAATGGCATTTTGTTGCGCTTGGGAAAAGAACAAAAGTTGGATAGAGTTCAGCTGTTTTTAACAGTTTATCCATTAATAGATAAAAAATACGATGTAAATAAGATCGATTATATAGATCTACGTTATGATACTGGCTTTTCGATAGGCTGGAAGAGTGACAGTCAGTTAATTAAATGATGTTAAGGTATAACTAGAGTATGGAAAATGATTACACTGTTGGTATAGATATTGGTAGCCATAAAATAGTCGTTTTAATTGGTGAGCTGTTAGAAAATGAACAGATTAACATTGTTGGTATCGGAGAAGCGTATTCAAAAGGCGTTGATAAAGGTGCTGTAACCGATTTAGATTCTGTTGTCCTATGCATAAATAAAGCATTAAAACGTGCAGAAGAGATGGCTGATTGCCAGGTATCTTCAGTGAGTTTATCTATTTCAGGGGCACATATTGAGTCTTTAAATGAATCTGGCACCTGGGCAATTGATGATCATGAAGTGAAAACATTTGATATTGAAAGTGTTATTCATAATGCTCGCTCGATTAAATTACGTGATGACCAGCGGTTATTACATGTTATTCCGCAGCAGTATTCGATTGATTCACAAAGTGGTATTAATAATCCACTTGGCTTGTCGGGTATAAAACTTAAAGCTGATGTACATTTAATTACTTGCCATAATGATTTGGTTAAAAATTTAGAAAAAGCGGTTGAACGCTGCCATTTAAATGTTGACCAGCTCACTTTTTCTGGTGTTGCATCGAGTGCTGCAATACTGAGTGAAGATGAAAAAGAGCTAGGTGTTTGTGTGGTTGATATGGGCAGTGGTACTATGGATATCTCAGTGTATATAGCAGGAGCATTACGCCACAGTAGTGTGTTAAATTACGCAGGAAATTCAGTAACTAACGATATTGCCATTGCATTTAGTGCTCCACCAACCTCTGCAGAAGAGGTCAAAATACAATATGGTAGTGTATCGAGGGACGGCATTAGTCCTGATGAAATGATAGAATTACCGAGTGTTGGGGGACGTGCGAGTCGCTCTATTGAGCGTCATACGTTGGTGAATGTCATTGAGCCGCGTTATAGTGAATTATTAGGGTTAGTAAAAAAACAGCTCTACACCTTAGGTTATGCCTCCGACCCTGATGGGTTAAAGC
>Ga0316197_10000424_pt1 | contig 29305 bp, 21 predicted proteins | sample OudBiesiAoxic_MG_FD_204939 | JGI IMG/M metagenome (GOLD analysis project Ga0316197, IMG submission 204939) | Coastal sediment microbial communities from Oude Bieten Haven, Netherlands - site A oxic | ecosystem: Environmental > Aquatic > Marine > Coastal > Sediment | place: Netherlands... | reverse complement strand
AAAATAAAGTGGTAAAACTGTTATACACTCGGAGGAGTGGTAGTTCAGTTGGTTAGAATACCGGCCTGTCACGCCGGGGGTCGCGGGTTCGAGTCCCGTCCACTCCGCCAACAGTGTATAAAAGTTAATTCCTAAAAAAATATCAATTAAGCTTCCCTAATTAAAATCCCTTAAAAAATAATATACATTCAAATGAATAGCAGTTCAGTTGGTTGACTCTTTATTAGAGCACGCGGCCTATCTCGTCAGAGCTCTTGGGTTCGAGTCCCGTCCACTCCGCCAACAGTGTATAAAAGTTAATTCCTAAGAAAATATCAATTAAGCTTCCCTAATAATAAAAAAAACTTATAAATAGTAGCAGTTCAGTTGGTTGACTCTTTATTAGAGCACGCGGCCTATCTCGTCAGGGGTCGCGGGTTCGAGTCCCGTCCACTCCGCCAACAGTGTATAAAAGTTAATTCCTAAGAAAATATCAATTAAGCTTCCCTAATAATAAAAAAACTTATAAATAGTAGCAGTTCAGTTGGTTGACTCTTTATTAGAGCACGCGGCCTATCTCGTCAAAGCTCTCGTATTTAAATCCCGTCCACTCCGCCAACAGTGTATAAAAGTTAATTCCTAAAAAAATATCAATTAAGCTTTCCTGATTAAAATCCCTTAAAAAATAATATACATTCAAATGAATAGCAGTTCAGTTGGTTGACTCTTTATTAGATCACGCGGCCTATCTCGTCAAAGCTCTCGTATTTAAATCCCGTCCACTCCGCCAACAGTGTATAAAAGTTAATTCCTAAAAAAATATCAATTAAGCTTTCCTGATTAAAATCCCTTAAAAAATAATATACATTCAAATGAATAGCAGTTCAGTTGGTTGACTCTTTATTAGAGCATGCGGCCTATCTCGTCAGAGCTCTCGCATTCAAATCCCGTCCACTCCGCCAACAGTGTATAAAAGTTAATTCCTAAAAAAATATCAATTAAGCTTCCCTAATTAAAATCCCTAAAAAATAATATACATTCAAATGAATAGCAGTTCAGTTGGTTGACTCTTTATTAGAGCCTTTACTTACAGGAAACCGCCTATCTCGTCAGAGCTCTTGCATTCAAATCCCGTCCACTCCGCCAACAGTGTATAAAAGTTAATTTCTAAAAAAATATCAATTAAGCTTCCTAATAATAAAAAAACTTATAAATAGTAGCAGTTCAGTTGGTTGGCTATTTACTAGACTCTTTACTTACAGGAAACCGCCTGTCTCGTCAGAGCTCAGGTATCCAAACTCCGTCCACTCCACCAGCAATGTATAAAATTTTACTTTTTAAAAATATCTCAATGCTTGGATTTAATAAATGAATGCAATTAGTTAGGAGTGCCCATAAAAAAAGCGCCGAAGCGCTTGATAGGAATAATTGAAAAATAACGTCTATTTACGAAAAACTAAGGTCATCATTGCTTTTTGGCTCAAGTGTTAGACCACCACCTTTGTTACTGCTATCTTCTTCTAAATCTGCAATATTGCCTTTATCAAGTTTTAATTTAAGCGCTAAGTTGGTTGGTGAATCTGAATTTTTTATCGCTTCTTCTTCACTGATGCGCCCTTCTTTCACTAAATCAAATAATGCGCTGTCAAAGGTTTGCATACCAAGCGATTTCGATTTTTCCATTACCTCCTTTAATAGCTCAAATTGACCACGTTTAATCATATCGCGAATGGTTAAGGTACCCATCATGACTTCTACTGCTGCACAACGCTTTCCATCGATGGTTTGGATCAAACGCTGTGAAACAAACGCTTTTAAGTTATTACCTAAATCATTTAATAGCTGAATACGTCTATCTTCAGAGAAAAAATTAATAATACGGTCTATTGCTTGATTTGCATTATTCGCATGCAATGTTGAAATAACTAAATGCCCTGTTTCAGCAAAGGATAATGCATGTTCCATTGTTTCTTTATCACGTATTTCCCCTATTAAAATAACATCCGGTGCCTGACGTAAAGTATTTTTCAATGCAGCATGAAAACTTCGCGTATCAACTCCTACTTCTCTTTGATTAACAATGCTTTTTTTATGGCGATGTACAAACTCAACGGGATCTTCAATAGTAATAATATGCCCAGATGAGTTTTCATTTCGATGATCGATTAATGCGGCTAAAGATGTTGATTTACCCGACCCAGTCCCCCCTACAAATAAAGCTAAACCACGCTTCATCATAATGACTTCTTTAAGTACTGCAGGTAATCGCAAGTCATCAAACTTGGGGATATCTAGTTTAATATTACGTGCAACGATAGAGATTTCATTACGTTGTTTGAATATATTGATACGGAAACGACCAACACCACTTAAGGAGATAGCAAGATTCATCTCTAATGTCTGTTCAAATTCAGCTTTTTGTTCACTATCCATTATTTGGTAAGCGATTTTACTCACTTCGCCTGGCTTTAAAGTAGCCCCTATCAGAGGAGTTAATTGTCCTTCAAACTTTCCAGAAGGTGGCGCCCCAGTAGCTAAGTACAGGTCTGAACCATCCCTACTTGCAAGTTCGTGTAACATTTTTTCAAATTCCATAACTTCTCTACTAACCTGTTAATTTTAAATTCCATTGATTATAGTCTTGAATTACATTTTTTTATTTATTTACTAAATATTCCGCTTATTTTATCGCTCCATAAATAGCATTTATGGGAGCCGGCCTCTGCAACACCTATAACCCACTTTATATCAGTATAAAAAAGAAACTAAAATGTGAATTAAATGTTAATTAATGCGCATAAAAATTCACTTTTTATTTTTTAAAATTTTCCCTGAAGTAACTTATCTCCGTAAAGTCATACTAAATACTCATCTGCACTATGTGAACTTTAATCACAAAAACAATACTATAGATTCCTTATGTGATGAACTGCTCAATTTTCATTCGATAAAACATGATCTAGCTCTTTGTCTCAGCGTACTAAAATAATGAATTTAACATACTATTAACGCACGCTTATTTGATAAGGAAATTATTTTTTAAGTCGTTAGATAAGAGCTAAAAAAGTGAATGCTTATTTTTTGTTTGATTAATGTTTAAATTAAACACAAAAAAACTGTTTTCGCTTTTAAATCTCTTCTTCGTTAAGACCATTAAGGAGAATGACAGTGAGTTTTGAAGACGCAGAAAAAGCAAAGGGATATTGGAATGAAAATCTAAAACTAGTGATCAAATTATTGGCTATTTGGGCTTTTGTCTCATTTGGTTGCGGCGTATTACTCGTTGATATATTAAATCAATTCAGTTTTATGGGCTTTAAATTAGGATTTTGGTTCGCTCAACAAGGTTCAATTTATGTCTTTTTAATACTGATTTTTGTATATGTAAAAAAATCAAACACACTTGACAAAAAATATGGTGTTGACGAATAACAGGGAGTAATAAAGATGGATGTTCAAACATTAACCTATTTAGTGGTTGGGGTTACATTTGCCATGTACATAGGCATTGCAATTAAAACACGAGCGGGTTCAACAAAAGAGTTCTATGTAGCAGGCGGCGGTGTACCACCTATTTTAAACGGTATGGCAACAGCAGCAGACTGGATGTCAGCCGCTTCATTTATATCACTAGCAGGGATTGTTTCTTTCGTTGGTTATGACGGTAGTGTATACATCATGGGCTGGACAGGCGGTTATGTACTGTTGGCTCTATTGATGGTCCCTTACCTTCGTAAATTTGGTAAATTCACCGTGCCAGACTTCATTGGTGACCGTTACTATTCACAATCGGCACGTACCGTTGCCGTTATCTGTGCCATCTTCATCAGCTTTACCTATATTGCTGGTCAAATGCGTGGTGTAGGTGTTGTATTTTCTCGCTTCCTAGAAGTAGAAGTTGATACCGGTGTTTATATCGGCATGTGTGTGGTATTTTTCTATGCTGTTTTAGGTGGCATGAAAGGGATCACTTACACGCAAGTAGCGCAATATTGTGTGATGATTTTTGCTTTCATGGTACCTGCTGTTTTCCTTTCAATCATGATGACAGGCCATATTTTCCCTCAATTAGGATTCGGTGCAGAATTACTGGATGCAACGGGTAATAGTTCAGGTGTTTATTTAATGGATAAACTTGATGGTCTTTCTACAGACTTAGGGTTCTCAATGTATACCCAAGGCTCTAAAGACATGATTGATGTTCTATTTATTACCGGTGCATTGATGTTTGGTACTGCTGGTTTACCACACGTAATCGTACGCTTTTTCACCGTACCAAGAGTGAAAGATGCGCGTAGTTCTGCGGGTTGGACATTATTGTTTATCGCCATTATGTACACCACTATCCCTGCACTTGCCTCATTTTCTCGAGTAAACATGATCCAATCTATTAATGGTCCTGAAAGCCAAGGTGTACCTCATGCTGAAGCGCCAATGTGGATTGAGAACTGGGAAAAAACAGGTTTAATCAAATGGGAAGATAAGAACAATGACGGTAGAATGTTCTATTCAAATACAGAAACCAATGAAATGAATGTTGACCGCGACATCATCGTATTAGCAACTCCAGAGATGGCAAATTTACCTGCATGGGTTATTGCATTAATGGCTGCAGGTGGTCTAGCTGCTGCATTATCTACATCGGCAGGTCTATTGTTAGTTATTTCAACTTCTGTTTCTCATGATTTACTGAAAAAGAACTTAATGCCCAATATCTCCGATAAAAAGGAGTTAATGTATGCGCGAATGGCATCGGGTGCCGGCATCATCATGGCGGGTTACTTTGGTATTAACCCACCAGGATTTGTAGCCGCCGTGGTCGCCATTGCCTTTGGTCTCGCCGCTTCCTCTTTATTCCCAGCGATTACTATGGGCATTTTCTCTAGAAAAATGAATAAGGAAGGCGCTATCGCAGGTATGCTAGCAGGTTTATCATTTACAACTGCTTACATTGTTTATTTTAAATTTGTAAACCCAGCTGCGAATATGTCTGAAAATTGGTTGTTTGGTGTATCGCCAGAAGGCATTGGTATGTTAGGTATGGTGATTAACTTTGTAGTTGCCATTATAGTCTGCAAAATGACTACGCCAATACCGCAAGAAGTGGTCGATATGGTCGAATCAATTCGTTTCCCTAAAGGAGCAGGCGAAGCACACGATCATTAAAATAAACTCTAATTTAAAAGCGCTTCGGCGCTTTTTTTAGATCTTTTAACCTCAAATATTCCCACAACTTATAGCTAGGTGCTTATGGATAACAGTGAGTTACAACCCATTTTTGACTTCATGCGCAAATTAGCCCCTTTTGATTCTTTACATGAACAAACGATAAAACAATGTTGCCAAGAATTAACTATCTCCTATTACAGCAAACAACAAAAGTTGGTCAACGTAGACAGTAATGAGCCGCAATTATATATTGTACGTAGTGGTGCATTTGAAGTAACCACTCAACAAGGAGAGCTCATTGATAGAGTCGCGGAAGGTGAATATTTTGGTTTTAGCGGTATGCTATCGGGCGAAAAAATCGTCAACCAAGTACATATTTTAGAGGATGCGCTGGTTTACCACCTTTCAGCTAAAATGTTTGATCAATTACGCGCTAATAGTCATTCATTCGACCGTTTTTTTAATCAAGCCTTTGCCAAACGATTACGCAACCAGGGATCATTACAACATAGCCATATCAGTACCGCCCGTATTACTCACATTATGTCCAGAGATCTCACCACCATCACTGCCGATGCCACCATTCATGAAGCTGCACAGCTAATGTCTAAGAAACGTCTCTCCTCTCTGGTTGTTGTTAACCAAGATAAATTGTGCGGTATCTTAACCGATCGTGACTTACGCAATCGTGTCTTAGCAAAAGGACTGGGCGGTGACCTACTCGTTGAACAAATCATGACCAAAGAACCGACGATTATCGAACCAAATGCATTGATCTTTGAAGCGATGTTAAAAATGAGTGAAAATAATATTCATCATTTACCTGTGGTCGACCAAGAAAGACCAATCGCGATCATCACCAGTACAGATTTAATCCGCAGTCAAAGCTCTCAGCCATTATTGTTAATTGGTCAAATAGAACGTCAGAATAGCTTAGAAGCATTGATACAAGTTAGCCAAAAGATACCTGACTTATTACACAACCTAATTAGCAGTGATGCTAAGGCCATTGAAATAGGCCGTATTCTTACCTCTGTCACAGACTCATTAACACGTCGTTTAATCGTATTAAAACAAAAACAACTTGGCCCTGCTCCAATGGCATTCTGTTGGCTGGCATTTGGCTCACAGGGCCGCCAAGATCAAATGGCGGGGTCGGATCAAGATAGTGCATTAATTTTAGAGAAAACGCCTTCAGAACAAGACAAATGTTATTTTAAGCAACTTTCTGAATTTGTTTGTAGTGCTTTGAATGAGTGTGGTTTTCCATTTTGCCCTGGCAATATCATGGCACAAAATCCACAGTGGCAATTAACACTGCAACAGTGGCAACAACAATTTTCAAAGTGGGTCAATACGCCTCAGCCCAGTGCATTATTAAACGCAACTATCTTCTTTGATATGCGCGGTATATATGGGGAGTTAAGTCTATTCACAACCCTACAAACAACGGTATTAAACAAGACTAAAGGAAATGACATATTTCTTGCTGCACTAAGTCAAAATGCACTGCAATCAACACCGCCATTAGGATTCTTCAGAAGTTTTGTAATTGAACGAGATGGCAGTGAAGTAAAAGGGATAGATTTAAAACATAAAGGCAATGCTTTAATCAATGACATCGTTAGAACCTATGCACTAGCAGCAGGTATAGAAGAAGTAAACACTAGCAAACGTCTAGAAAGTTTAATCGAAAAATCTAAAATAGATAAAGAAGTTGCAATGAATTTATTGGATGCTTGGGAATTTATTGCCCATAAACGCCTTACCAATCAAGGGCAGCAATTTAATAATACACAACCTGTTTCTAACTATATTTTACCCGATAGTCTGTCTTCATTAGTTCGTCATCAATTAAAGGATGCCTTTAAAGTGATTCATGAAGCACAAGGCACAATTAGGCTAAAATTCTTAAGGCAATTTTAATGTTTCAACGATGGTGGTTACAGTATCAATTACAACGCTTGATTAAAAATAACAAGCTGAATGCCTTACAAGATCATTACCAATACTTATTAAGCCAACTAGATAGCCCCATTTCAGAAATTAAACTATTAGCGTTAGATATTGAGATGACAGGCTTAGACAGCAAAAAAGATCAAATGGTGAGCATTGGGGTGATCCCTATCATTAATGCTAAGATCCAACCTAAACTTGCACAATATAAGCTCATTAAAATACAAGGAACCGTCGGGCAAAGTGCTGTCATTCATGGTGTTTTAGATAGGCACCTTGATAATGCACTGCCATTACAAGAAGTGCTGCAATGGTTATTTGAGCAGTGCCAAGATAAAGTCATCGTAGCTCATTATGCGAGCTTGGATTTACAGTTTTTACAACAATCCTTAGTGGGTGCGGCAAAACAGTCTTTTGCGCTATTTGCTATTGATACATTGCTAATCGATAAAAAAAGAGAGCTACGTAAACATCAATCTTTAAACACCAGCAGCTTGCGTTTAAATGCCTGTAGAGAGCGCTATAATTTGCCTATCTATAATGCACATAACGCATTAACCGATGCTTTAGCTTGTGCTGAATTATTATTAGCGCAATTAAGTAAGATGGGGGGCATAGATAAAGTCACGCTACAGCAGTTATTGAACAGGCATTAAAGCGCATTGACCTTTCAAAAATGATATTAGAATTTTTTAATCAGATAAATTGCTGAATCTAGAAATTTTTGAATATTAGAAAATAATACCAATTCCGTTAATTTCATGATCAAATATTACGCAGAAAAAAGGAGCTAGTTTAAGGCAAAAGTTGCCGTAAATGGTTGTTCTATTTACAAATTTTTAACGCGAAAATAGTTCATTTTAACCTGTAAGATTGACCAGTTAGTTAGCGGAGTTGCTATCATTAAATACTAATAAAAAAGGCCTGCGTTGAGCAGACCTTTTTAGTAAACAAACTTTGCTTTATATTAACCAGCCCATGAGTCACGTAATGCAACCGTGCGATTAAACACTAACTTGTCAGCACTTGAGTCTTTATTATCAGCACAGAAGTAGCCTTCACGCTCAAATTGATAAGCAACCTCAGGTTGTGCTTCCACTAAGCTATTTTCCACAAATCCATGTTTAACCACTAATGATTCAGGATAAATAACAGCATGGATATCTTCTGCAGCCGCTGGATTCTCTACCGTAAATAAACGATCATAAATGCGGAACTCAGCAGGATGGTTTGATGTTGCACTTACCCAGTGAATAACCCCTTTTGGCTTACGTCCATCTTCAGGGTTTTTACCTAAAGTGGTTGGATCGTATGAACAAATAATCTCTGTAATTTCACCAGCATCATTTTTGATCACTTCTTCAGCTTTAATCATATAAGCATTACGTAAACGAACTTCTTTACCTAATACCAAACGCTTATATTTTTTATTTGCTTCTTCACGGAAATCAGCAGCATCAATATAAATTTCACGCGTAAAAGGAACAATACGTGTTCCCATACTTTCATCTTTAGGATGAGCAGGTGCGACAAGTTGTTCAATCTTACCTTCTTCATAGTTTGAAATAGTCACTTTAATCGGATCAAGGACTGCCATTGCACGTGCACCATTAGCTTCTAGGTTTTCACGTACACAAGCTTCTAAAGAGGCTAATTCAACGGTATTTTCTTGTTTTGTTACACCAATGCGTTTTGAAAATTCACGCAGTGAAGCAGCAGGATAACCACGACGACGCATACCAGAAATAGTTGGCATACGAGGGTCATCCCAACCTGTGACTATGTTTTCTTCGATCAATGCATTTAATTTACGCTTAGACGTTAATGTATATTGCAAGTTTAAACGTGAAAACTCTATTTGACGTGGCTTACACTCAATGCTGATATTCGCTAAAACCCAATCATATAATGGACGATGATCTTCAAACTCTAACGTACATAAACTGTGAGTAATCCCCTCAATCGCATCCGAAATACAGTGTGTAAAATCGTACATTGGGTAAATGCACCATTTATCACCAGTTTGATGGTGATGAGCAAAACGAATACGATAAATAACCGGATCACGCATTTTCATATTAGGCGAAGCCATATCGATTTTTGCACGTAACATCATAGAGCCTTCTGCAAACTCACCCGCTCGCATACGCTTGAATAAGTCTAGGCTTTCTTCAATAGGACGATCTCTAAATGGACTATCTTTACCAGGAGAAGTTAAGGTTCCGCGATATTCACGAGTTTGCTCTGCATTTAATTCACAAACATAGGCTTTATTATTTTCGATTAATTCTACGGCGTAATCAAAAAGTTGTTCAAAGTAATTAGATGAATAACGAACATCACCTTGCCATTCAAATCCTAACCAAGAGACGTCTTTTTCGATTGCAGCAACATAATCAGCATCTTCTTTAACTGGATTGGTATCATCAAAACGTAAGTTACAGGCAGCATTAGGATAGTCGCGCGCTAAACCAAAATTTAAACAGATAGATTTTGCATGACCAATATGTAAATAACCATTGGGCTCAGGCGGGAAACGCGTATGGATTGTCTGGTGTTTACCACTCTCAAGATCGTTTTCAATAATGGTGCGTATAAAATTACTTGGGCGTGCTTCCAGTTCAGACATTGTGACCTCTAAAATACATGATTCATAAAGAGGCAATCATCGTATATTCTAGCCCTAAGCTCAAGTGAAATAATGGTAAATGAAAGGTTCACGGTGATATCTACACCGATGTGGCTTCAAGATGCAAAAATCAGTATCTTCTGAAGTGAGCAGATTGTCGCTATAGAGGTAAAAATATACCCACTAGCAATTGAAATGTTTGCCTAACGCCAGCTTTATTGCGAAGAACAGGTTTAAACAACAACCCTCTACCAAAACGAAAATAGGCACTCAAAGAGTGCCTAGTTAAGTCATTTATTTATGCTTATTTTAATAATTTCATTCTATTAGCAATACTTTCAGCTTGCGGACCAATGATCACCTGAAGATTATTATCTCCTAGTTTCACAACACCCATTGCCCCTAACGCCTTCAGTTCTGATTCTTTTATGATGCTACGGTTTTTTAAGGTTAAGCGTAAACGAGTAATACAGGCATCAATCACTTCGATATTATCAGCGCCACCTAATGCAGCAACATAACTAGTGGCTAATTGGTCATTACCTTCAACAGCTTTAGTAGCGGTATTAACTACTTCCGTCTCGTTATCTTCGCGACCTGGTGTTTTAAGATTAAGTGTTTTAATTAATGTTAAAAATACAAAATAATAAATACCAAAGAAGACAACACCTTGAACTAACAGCATATACCATTGTTTAGCGAGTGGGTTTTGTGAAGAAAGTACCATATCCACTAAACCAGCAGAGAAGCCAAATCCAGCCATCCATTCCATATTAGCGGCAATAAATACTGAAACACCTGTTAATACTGCATGTACAACATACAATAACGGCGCTACAAACATAAATGAAAACTCTAAAGGCTCTGTCACACCAGTAAAGAATGAGGCTAATGCAGCAGCTAACATAATAGAAGCCACTTTTTGCTTATGCTCAGCTTTTGCCGTCGTATAAATTGCTAATGCAGCACCCGGCAAACCAAACATCATAATAGGGAAGAAACCCGCTTGGTACATACCAACAGTACCAATAGCTGTTTTACCTTCAGCGGCAAACTTAGTGATGGTTTCCTGGCCAGCTAAAAAGTTAGGAATATCGTTAATGCCCGCTACGTCAAACCAAAATACTGAATTGAGTGCATGGTGCAAACCAACAGGAATTAATAGGCGGTTGAAAAAAGCGTAAATACCGGCACCTATATCGCCCATACCAGAAATGATTTCTCCAAAATGCTGTAAGCCAGTAAAAATAAGTGGCCAAATAGCCATTAAAACAAATGACACCACAATCATGACCATTGAAACCACAATCGGCACTAAACGTCGGCCCGAGAAAAATGATAAAGCATTGTGTAGCTCAACCTCTGAAAATTTATTATATAATTCAGCAGATATAATACCGATTAAGATACCAACAAATTGATTTTCAATTCGTCCAAAAGAAGCATTAGCCGCTTCTCCAGTAATTTGCTCAACCGCACCTGGCGCAAGTAGTGTAGTAACCACTAACCAACCTACTAAACCAGATAACGCAGCTGCGCCATCTTTATCTTTAGACATGCCATAAGCAACACCTACTGCAAATAATAACGCCATGTTGTCAATTACTGCGGCACCCGCTTTAATTAAAAAAGCCGCTAGTTGAGAATCACCACCCCAGCCATTAGGATCAATCCAATAACCAATCCCCATTAAAATTGCTGCAGCGGGTAATACTGCCACTGGAACCATTAAGGCCCTGCCCACTTTTTGCATATATCCTAAAATATTCACTATTTTACTCTCCTTGAAACAGCGACTTAATTCGCATTGATTATTATGATTAAAACCTGTTGTTATCAAGTTGGTCCTATGGAACGCCTTTCATCAACATGTCTAGCCTATGACTCTAAAGAGTTTCTTAAAACGCGCAAATGCAATCCCCCTATTTTGTGATTTAAATCACTTATATTTGAACTAAAAAGTGAAAACAAGTGGCGTAAAACCCAAACTTAATTTACGATGAGAATTAAGTAGAGATATTCATTACCTGGAGATTAAAATGCGCCTAATTCCACTTAACAACTTGTCCGATGTTGGTTTATGGTCCGCTCAATACATCGTTAATAAAATTAATAAGTTTAACCCCACTGCGGATCGCCCTTTTGTCTTAGGTTTGCCCACGGGTAGTACGCCGTTGGCAACTTATCAACACCTCATTGAGTTACATAAAGCAGGAAAGATCAGCTTTAAACACGTTGTCACTTTTAATATGGATGAATATGTTGGCTTGGAGCCTGCTCATCCTGAAAGTTACCATAGCTTTATGCATAATAATTTTTTTAACCATGTCGATATTCAGGCTCAAAATATCAATTTACTAAATGGTCTAGCTGAAGATCTGGGTGCAGAGTGTCAACGCTATGAAGATAAAATAAAAAGCTACGGTAAAATTAATCTATTCATGGGCGGCGTTGGCAGTGATGGCCATATTGCTTTTAATGAACCAGGTTCATCATTAGCATCACGTACTCGGGTTAAAACATTAACACCCGACACTCGCCTTGCTAACTCGCGTTTTTTCGATGGCGATATTAATAAAGTACCTAAGTTAGCGCTGACTATTGGCGTCGGTACATTATTAGACGCAGAAGAAGTATTAACACTTGTCACTGGCCACCATAAAGCGTTAGCATTGCAAACTGCTGTAGAAGGCAGCGTCAACCATCTCTGGACTGTTACCGCATTACAACTACATCAAAAAGCAATTATCGTATGTGATTCAGCATCAACGATGGAGCTTAAAGTTAAAACACTTAAGTACTTCACCGAACTAGAAGCAGAAAATATCCGCTTCCTATAATCACTTCATATCAGGTTTAACGTAACAGATATTGCAGTTGGACCTGATTTATCACTTAGATTGAAACGCATCCATTTATCTAATGAAGTATGCCCAAGGAGAGATTTATAATGTATGCACTTACCAATTGCACTATTTATACAACTCAATCGATTCTTATTGATCATGCAGTCGTTATTGAAGGTCAACAAATCAGCGCGATCATACCGATCAATGCATTAACCAATAATATTGATCGTATTGACTTACAGGGTCAAAACTTAACACCTGGATTTATTGATTTACAATTAAATGGCTGTGGTGGTGTCATGTTTAATGGTGCAGAAACAGAGCAAACACTAGCAACAATGCAAGCAGCTAATCTCAAATCAGGGACCACCAGCTACCTTCCAACTTTTATTACCGATACCGACCAAGGTATTAAAAAAGCACTGCATGTAACACGTACATATATGCAAAAAAAGCCTAATGAAGTACTCGGATTACACCTCGAAGGCCCTTATATTAACGTGCAGAAAAAAGGTATTCATCGCCAGGAGTTTATTCGTCAGCCCGATCCTGAAATGATTGATTTGATCTGTGCAAATAGTGATGTCGTTAGTCAAATAACCATCGCACCGGAAAAAACGCCAAACGCATTTATTAAACAGCTAGCCAATGCAGGAATTGTGGTTTCTTTAGGGCACAGTAATGGCACTTATCAACAGGCCACTGCGGCGATTCAACACGGCGCCTCTTCTGCCACGCATCTATTTAATGCAATGACATCTATTACCGGACGAGAGCCCGGCGTAGTAGGTGCAATTTACGATAATAATATCTACGCAGGCATTATCGTCGATGGTTTTCATGTAGCTTACGAAAATGTACGTTTATCAAAAAGAATCATGGGTGATAAATTAATACTAGTGACCGATGCAACTGCGCCTGCGGGATCTGATATTAGTGAATTTGATTTTGTAGGCACCACTGTTTATTACCAACAGGGAAAATGTGTTGGCAAAGATGGTACCTTAGGAGGCTCCGCTGTGACCTTAATAGAGTCAATTGAACAATGTGTAAAATTTGTAGGCATTAGTTTAGAAGAAGCAATTCGTATGGCAACCATTTATCCTGCGAAAGCGATTTCTGTAGATAATAAACTAGGCAGTATTGAAGTGGGTAAAATTGCCAACTTAGCTATTTTTAACAATGATTATAAAGTCACCGGCACCGTCGTTAACGGTAATTATAAAGCAACTGAATAACAACACTTTAATACAACATTCAATAGGCGAGCACCAACTACGTGCTCGAATGTCGATACTGGCTCCACATAACAATTATTGGGTCAAAAGGCATACTTTTTAAAGTTAATGTCTTTTGTTTAAACCTCATCTTTGACCTAAAAAAATCTGCTATCATTGCGTCGAGATAAACACCACGGTAGGTATTCACTTAATGAACACAGTCAATCACGATACGATGCAAACAACCATAGCTAATATCGAGCAAATAAAGCAGTTAAATAGTGCCATCATTTATAAAATCATTGAGCAATACGCACCTATTTCTCGCGTTAAAACAGCAAAGATAAGTAGATTAGCACCCGCGAGTGTGACTAAAATAACGCGTCAACTAATTGAAAATGGATTGATTGCAGAAGTTGAATTACAAGCATCTACGGGCGGACGAAGAGCCATCTCTTTAGCGCCAAATTCTGATGCCGTAAATGTGATTGCCATTAAGTTGGGCCAAAAATTATTGTCGATCGTGCATTATAATTTATCTGGCATTAACTTAATGAGTAAACAGATAGCTATTCCTAAGGTTGAGAGCAGTGATTTGTTAATTGAATTTCTGATCGCTGAAATTGCAAAGTTTATGACTCAGCCGCCGTTAATTAATGAAAAAATATCTGCTATTTCAATTACCCTTTCTGGCTTGGTTGATCCTAAAAAAGGCATCGTGGTTTATACGCCAACTTATCCTTTAAATGATTACCCTTTAGTTAATAAAATTGAAAGTACGTTTAATATTCCTACCTTTATTGGCAACCATACTCGCTGCCTTGCATTGGCTGAAAATTACTTTGGTGCCACCAAAAATACGCAAGATTCAGTGTTGATCAGTGTTCATCACGGCGTTGGTTCAGGAGTTATTATCGAAAATAAAGAACTACTAGGTAAAAGCTGTAATATCGGAGAAATAGGTCATATCCAAACCAACCCCACAGGTAAACGCTGTCATTGTGGCAATATTGGTTGTTTAGAAACAGAGGTCAGCGATCTGGTGATTTACGATAAAGTTAAAGCAGCGATCAATGCTGGCAGTGATTGTGTATTGGATGTGAATAGCATGAACATTGATGATATTTATCTAGCAGCAGCAAGTGGTGATAAATTATGTTATGCAATCACGCAACAGGCAGCCAACTATTTGGGTAAAAATATTGCCATATTAGTGAATCTATTAAGCCCAGAAAAAATAGTGATCACAGGTAAAATAATACAAGCAGGTGAGGTATTATTTTCTACCATTGAAGATTGCATTAAACAACAAACACTGCCTAATTTTCATGATCAACTGATCGTCACTTCAACTGAATTAAAGCCTGATTTAAGCATTGCCGCTTTTGCTTTAATTAAACAGGCGATTTATGAGGGTGATTTATTACAAAGGATCAAAGTTTAACTATTTTCTTCGTATAAAAAGCTTAACTGCCTTATTCACATAAAATATTTAGCTGCCCCTGCAAATAAAAAGGCCAACGATATTAATCATTGGCCTTTGTCATTTTGCTTACCGTCATTGTACTTTCACAGTGCTGTATCATTAAGTATGAATTAGCTTAGTAAAAACAGTGACAGCACGCTATTGTTGCACAAATACTATTTTCCCGTCTTCAACATCAGCCAATATATTACTACCCGTGGTTAACTCTCCCGATAATATTTTCTGTGCTAATGCATTCTCTAACAACTGTTGCACCGCTCTTTTTAACGGACGAGCACCATAGGCAGGGTCATATCCAGCGCTAACCAAAAATTCAATCGATGCATCATTAAACGTTAGATGGTAATCCCTTGCTTTAAGGCGTGTCTGTAATGCATGTAATTGAATCGTTGCAATCGATTTAATGTGTTTTTCACTTAATGGGTGGAACACTACTGTTTCATCAATACGGTTCAAAAACTCTGGTTTGAATTGTTTAGCTAACACACCCAATAACGTGTTTTTAACTTCGTCATAGGAAGCGCGAGGAAACGCTTCTTGAATTATTTCAGAACCTATATTAGAGGTCATGATGATCACTGTATTACGAAAATCAACGGTTCTCCCTTGCCCATCTGTTAATCGTCCATCATCTAATACCTGTAATAGAATATTAAAAACGTCAGGATGTGCTTTCTCTATTTCATCCAATAAAATAACAGAGTAAGGTTTACGGCGTACCGCTTCCGTTAAGTAACCACCCTCTTCATAACCCACATAACCTGGAGGAGCACCAACCAAACGAGAGACAGAATGTTTCTCCATAAACTCCGACATATCAATACGTACCATGTTATCGACACTATCAAACAAGAAGTTCGCTAATGCTTTACATGATTCCGTTTTACCCACACCGGTAGGGCCTAAGAATAAGAAAGAACCAATTGGACGGTCAGGATCACTTAACCCAGCACGGCTACGTCTAATTGCATTTGCAATAGCGTCAATTGCTTCATTTTGCCCAACCACTTGAGAATGAAGATGTTTTTCCATTTTTAATAATTTATCTCGCTCGCCCTCTAACATTTTAGACACAGGGATCCCGGTCCAATGCGATAGGATATCCGCAATTTCATTCTCTGTGACAGAGTGTTTTAACAACGTCATCTCTTGCATTTCAGCTTGAGATGCTAAATCTAATTGTTTTTCTAAATCTGGAATACGCCCATATTGAAGTTCAGACATACGTGTTAAATCAGCCGCGCGGCTAGCGACTTCTAGATCCATACGCGCTTGCTCTAAAGCTTGTTTTATATTTTGTGTACCAGATAGCGCCGCTTTTTCTGTTTTCCACACTTCATCTAAAGATTTATATTCTTTGCCTTTAATTCTTAAAGTTTGCTCAATATCATTTAACCGTTTTACACTGGCTTCATCGGTAGCGTTCTGCAGTGATTTTTGCTCTACGGTTAGTTGAATAATTTTACGCCCTAATTTATCTAAACTTTCAGGTTTAGAGTCCATTTGCAAGCGAATACTCGACGCAGCTTCATCAATTAAATCAATAGCTTTATCGGGTAATTGGCGATCAGAAATATAACGATGTGATAACGTCGCCGCAGCCACAATCGCAGGGTCGGTTATTTCAACTTGATGATGTAATTCGTAACGCTCTTTTAAACCACGTAGTATCGCAATCGTATCTTCAACTGTTGGTTCGTCAACTTGTACTTTCTGAAAGCGGCGCTCTAATGCCGCATCTTTTTCAATATACTGACGGTACTCATTTAATGTAGTCGCGCCTACGCAGTGTAACTCTCCACGTGCTAACGCAGGCTTAAGCATATTACTCGCATCCATTGCGCCATCGCCTTTACCAGCGCCTACCATAGTGTGCAATTCATCGATAAATAAGATGATTTGCCCCTCTTCTTTGTTTAGCTCCGCTAACACTGCTTTTAAACGCTCTTCAAACTCACCTCGGTATTTGGCACCGGCAATCAATGACCCCATATCCAATGATAAAACACGTTTATTTTTCAAACCTTCCGGTACTTCTCCGTTCACAATACGCTGTGCTAAACCTTCCACAATAGCCGTTTTACCGACACCTGGTTCACCGATGATCACGGGGTTATTTTTAGTTCTGCGCTGTAGCACTTGCACCATGCGACGTACTTCATCATCACGCCCAATCACTGGGTCAAGTTTACCTGCCGCCGCACGTTCGGTTAAATCGATAGTATATTTGTCTAGGGCTTGTTCAGGGCCGTCACCATTAACATCAGTAACAGTTTGACCTTGACGGATTTTCTTTAAAGAACTTTCAACTTTGCTTTTTGTTAAGCCAAGTTTATTTAACACTTTTCCTAGTTCGCCTTTATCTTCACAAACTGCGACTAAGAATATTTCCGATGAAATAAATTTATCTTTTGCTTTTTGCGCATACTTATCACATAAATTAAAGGTAATGCCCAGCTGATTAGAGAGCTGTATTTCGCCTCCAATACCAGATACTTTAGGCATTCTATCTAACATGGCAGATAGCTGTGAACGCATTAGGTTAATGTTAATTTCAAGATCAGACAAAATACCGCGGATTGCGCCACCGTCTTGATTGAGCATTGCTAACAAGACATGTGTCGCTTCGATGTATTGATGATCACGGCCTAAAGCAATAGATTGGGCATCGGATAATGCCAATTGAAATTTGCTAGTTAATTTATCTAAACGCATGATGATTCTCCTGAAATGTTTACCTATAAAAGATGGGGGTAAAGAGAATTATTTCAAGGTGGAAAAAATAAAATAATAAATAAAAAAGAATATATTTATAAATTAAATATTAGAAAAGTAATTAGAAAAGGCATGATTCTAAAAATAGGTAAGGGGATTTAAGGTTAGGTACAAAACCAAGGGTGAATGGCTACAATTTCAATAAAAGAATCGTAACTATCTTTAATCAATCCAGATAAAAGAAGCAAGGCGACCAGTTCTGCCATCTCGGCGATACGAGTAAAATAACTCTTCGTCGTTAAAGGTACACAAATCACTTTCTGTAATAGTAATACCTGTAAATTTTGTTAAACGTAACTTGGCTAGCAGGTGCAGATTAGCTAACCATTTATCGTTAAATGCAACAAAAGCTTCACTTGCTTGTGCATCCTGTTGAACAAACTGCGCTCGAACTTCATCACCAACTTCAAAGGCAGTAGGCCCAATACAGGGACCTAACCATACTAAGAGTTGATCTATTTTGACTGATAACGTATCGCAAATATGTTCAATACTGTTTTCAATAATACCATCACATAATCCACGCCATCCTGCATGGATAGCCGCAACAAAACTGCCCTGTTTATCTGTCACTAGCACAGGTAAACAATCCGCAGTCATCACCACACAAGTTCTTTCGTTATTATTCGTCCAACTTGCATCGGCATTAACTGCTTGCGCTGTCGATGCAGATAATTTTATTAGATCATGACTATGAGTTTGATTTAACCAACAAAAATCAGGAGCATGTAGTTGTTCATTAGCGAGTAAATATTCTGTGAGTAACGCACGATTTTTTAACACATGTAGTTCAAGATCCGCAACGTGTGTCGCCAAATTCAAACCTAAAAATTCACCTTCACTAATCCCACCTAAGCGAGTAGTTGAGTAAGCATGAATATGGGCAGGGGCTGCCCAATTAGGTTTGATTAACTGCATCTAAGTGAACTATAAATCTAATTCGTTTTCATGTGAGATAGTATCTGCACGTAACGCAGCCGCTAACAGTTTAAAATCTTCAGGTGGTTCAGCGTGCCATTCCATCTCTTCACCCGTAATTGGATGTTCAAGACGTAACATAGTCGCATGTAGCGCTTGGCGTCTAAAACCACGTAATGCTTCACTTAACTTTTCAGAAGCTCCTTTAGGTGGGCGAGGACGACCACCATAGACAGGGTCGCCCGCCAACACATGGCCGATAGACATCATATGAACACGAATTTGGTGAGTACGCCCAGTTTCTAAACGTAAACGTAAACGTGTATGTGCGCGATACTTTTCAGCAATACGATAATGTGTAATCGCATCTTTACCTGCCGTATGATTAACGGCCATTTTAGTACGGTGTACTTTATCACGGCCAATAGGTGCATCCACTTTACCACCAGCGGTAAAACATCCCGAGGCAATCGCATCATATTCACGCGTCATCTGGCGTGCTTGCAAGCTCATCACTAAGTGAGTTTGTGCAGGAACAGTTTTTGCTACTACCATCAATCCTGATGTTTCTTTATCTAATCGATGTACTATACCAGCACGGGGTACTTCAGCAATACTTGGGTAATGGTATAACAATGCATTTAATAATGTGCCACTGGCATTACCTGCACCAGGGTGAACAACTAAACCAGCCGGTTTATTGATCACTAAAATATCTTCGTCTTCATAAACAATATCAATTTCAATTTTTTGTGCAACAAAGGTCACTTCATCTTTTAATACTGCGTTCACTTCTAACATTTGACCCGTAAATACTTTTTCACGTGGGGTAGAAGAGACTTTGCCATCAATTTGTACCAGGCCCGCTAATATCCATTCTTTTATACGAGAACGCGAATAATCTGGGAACAAAGCGGCAACCGCTTGGTCTAATCGAAATCCTAACTGTTCATCTGTTACTTCTGCAGATAGGTTTAATGCTTGGCTCATAATGCTCTCTTCTTGTAATTTTGTGCTGTTGTAATTGATTTTTAAAAAGTATTTTGTCAGACAGACTTATCTTGTCACATTTTATCTTTTTTTACTTTTATTTCTTTCGGCGATAGCCGATACTGTACTTTTTAATATTGGCCGACATTATAACACTTATGAATAAGATCCTTAGACTAATAACGACCAGTTTTTTCATTGCCATTTTTATTACTGGCTGTTCATCGAAAAAAAGCAATAAACCAAAGATTGCTGACAAACCGCCTGTCATTTTATATCAAGAGGCTTCTGTCGCACTAGAAACAGCGAACTTTGAAAAAGCCACTGATATTTTAGAAGCGCTAGATAGCCGCTACCCTTTTGGGCCTCATTCAGAACAGGTGCAATTAGACCTTATCTACGCTTATTATAAACGTAATGAAATGGCACTTGCATTAGCTAATATTGATAAGTTCATTCGTTTAAATCCAACTCATAAAGATTTAGATTATCTGTATTATATGCGTGGACTAACTAACTTATCTTCTGACGATCACTTTTTCCAAAATCTATTTGGTGTGGACCGCTTTAATCGTGACCAAAGTTACGCACAACGTGCTTTTAAAGACTTTAACCACATTCTAAAGTATTACCCGAATAGTCAATACGCAAAAGATGCTCGACAACGTATGGTATTTATCAAAGATAGAGTCGCGCGCTATGAAATATCAATTGCAGAATGGTATATCAAACGTGAAGCTTATATAGCAGCTATCAACCGTGGCAAAACTGTTCTCAATAATTACCCTGATACAGAGTCTGTCAAAGATGCCCTAGAGATCATGATAATTGCCTACAGGGAGTTAGGATTAGTAGAGCCAGAAAAAAATGCATTAGCAGTCTTAAAACTAAATTATCCAAATAGCCGAGTGGTAAAACGCACAGAAAGCTGGACTCTATTTGACTGGTAATACTATTTGTAAATAATCAGAATCATATAAAGCTATTTACAGAGCACAAACAATAAAAAAGGAGAACTTAGTTCTCCTTTTTTATTGTTTGTGCTTTAACAGAAATCAGTTTAATACCGTTATATCCGGCGATTACTTAAACACTGCTTAAACTGCTTCGCCGTCTTCTTCACCGGTACGAATACGAATGACACGCTCTACAGGGGTAACAAAAATCTTGCCATCACCAATTTTACCCGTTTGAGCCGTGCTCATGATCGCTTCAATACAACGCTCAACATCTTCTTTTCTAACGACTAATTCAATTTTAACTTTTGGTAAAAAGTCCACCATGTACTCAGCACCACGGTATAATTCAGTATGCCCTTTTTGACGACCAAAACCTTTTACTTCTGATACTGTCATACCTGTCACATCAATTTCTGCAAGTGCTTCACGTACATCATCCATTTTGAATGGTTTAATAATTGCTTCTATTTTTTTCATAATAAACTCTTAATGTTGATTTCAAAGTACAATGGATGAAAGTAGTGTATTTGATTATTAAAACTCACGCTAGTAATCAAGAAAATCGCTAAAGCAACAGTCATAATATTATGGCTGACTTACTTTCATTTCCACCAATAATCTACAGGTTAATATCACTACTGATATTACACTAATTACAAATCAATAAAAAACAAACTTTTACCGTGAATATAACTTGCCTCACTGTATTTGAAATTAGCCACCTAAGGGTAAAGCTTATCTCCTATGATAAGCATTACCCAAGATTAAACATGCCATCAAAATACTTTTAACCTAAATCCTACTTTAGCTAGGCTTTCCCCAGCTAAAGCATAACCATTAAAGTTAATATAAATGTCTCCAACTTAAACGTCCTGTTGCAATTGCTGTATCGTCAAAACAGATAACCTTGCCTGTACTTAATGTAATACACGTTTTTAAAGCAACCTCATCGGAAGCTAGCACTTCTTTAGTTGTCCCATCCTCATTTTCAATAATGACTATATTAGGTGACACTACCGATGTCATCCCATTACTGACACCATCTAAAAACTGATTAGAGCTATCATCCGGAATCGACTCATCTTCTGCCGTTAAAGGATCATCAATCTTAGTCGTTCCTAAATTCCACGTTTGCCCTGTATATAAGTTTAGCTCCATGTACCAACCTGTCCCTCCAGCTGAACACACATCGGGATTCGGCATTAATGTAGTAAAACTCACTTTGTTAGCAAAAACTAAGCTATTTCCAATTAATCTTTCGCCATAGTTATTGGTATTAGCAAAACCTGATTCATCTTCCTCAGTATTGATAAAATCCAAGTAAAAACCATTAACATTACTCCAATCAACGGGGTTACTTGATAATATTCGATTCGTACTCGTTTCTTTTATAATTGTTTGATTTTGTAATGTGCTAAATGCACCCGATGACCTCACTGCAGTAACCACTGAAGTATCTAATGGGTCAGCAATAGCATAAAAACTTTGTGTTGCTTGGTTTTCAATCTCCGTATCACCTTTTTCAATATACTTACCCGTGCCAAATGCAACTATCACACCGCTACCACTTGGGTGCCTAGCAACAGAGGGACGTGTTGTAATAGGTTGAGGCAGATACTCTACACCACTTAGAGTTGGGCTAAGCGCCGTAAACAACGGACTATTATTATCTTTTTTATTGCCCCACTCGTTAGTGCTATTTCCACTAATATCAAACACCCACATATTGCCAAATAGATCCCCCGCATAGATATAATCAGCGATACTATCTCCATTATTATCAATGATAGCGGGTTGAGCTAATGCGTTATGTCTACCAGCCCCCGTTGGATCGGTTTGACTACCCACACTGAGTTTTTTGATTAAAGCCCCCGTACTCAAATTGGCAATATAGATAGCCCCTTCTGGATCCGTTGAGTTGAAGCCATTCTCAAAAATAACGCCTGTTTCCCCGTTATGCAGTTTCACAATAGTGGGAGAAGCGATGCTCTTGCCGATCCCTTCAAACCCAGTAGAATCGGTAGTGATTTCCCACTTCATCATACTGCCATCTGAAGACTTAACTTTGGATACATCCATTGCATAAAGACCTTTAGCACCAAGGCCTAGTCTACCTACTACTGTCGTACGGCCCACTTCCTTTGTTTCGTCATCAATCGTAAGTTCAATCTTGTCGGCATCATCTGAATAAGCAGTGATACCACCATCTGTAGAATATTCATGAATATAAGTCGGTTCAACAAGCTGTCCTAAAGCGCTATAAATCCCGCTTGGTATATAGGCAACAAGCTCTTTACCATTATTAGCATCAACGACATGCACCATGCCATCATTAGCACCAAAAACTAAGACTTCATCTTCAACCTGATGCCCTTTACCGATAGAAACATTATAAGGAGTGGAGTAGATAATATCTCCTAGTCTGCTATTACGTTCTCTAAACTCATAATCAGTATTTTCTGCCTCATGACTTCGATCACCACGAATATAATTAATAGCAGCTTCAATATAAGCGAACTCTTGGTTAGTGATATAACCTTGCCCCTGACCTTGACCATTTCCTGCATTACCGGGACTAGTAAAGTCACCTAGTAATAAATCCGATTGTTCAGTAGTAAAAATACTATCAAGTTCATTTTTATTATTCGGGGCTATAAATTCAAATACCGTTCCTTGCGATCCAGCAGTAGCGTCGTCACGGCGAGAGAATATCTTACGGGTGCTAATATCCATTGCATCTAACTGTTCAGCAGCACTCCATGAAGCCGTTGACGGGTACTCTCCACTGGTGTTTGCAATATAAGCTTTAACATCACCGCTCCAAGCAGCTTCTTCAAAGGAAGTTTGATAGACCAAACTGCCTACCCTTAAAAAGTTAGACGAAAAAACAGGAGAGGTACTGGCCACATTCCCGTCATAGGCTAAATCAAAGGCAGCAGCTAATTGATATTGTAGTTGGCCAGCATTGGTAACAGGGAAATAGTTATCAGGGTCGCCATTTTGATCCGTATCCCATTCATTAATAAGGTCTGGTTTTTGGTTATGATTAATATCTGAAAACCCTCCCCACTTAGCCGCATACCAAAGGGGGGAAGGTAAAAAATCAGCAGCTTTTGCTTCACTTGGAAAAAACACTCTCGTTGCCAAATAGCCTAATTTCTCATTGCTACCACTTTCTTTTCTATTTCTAAAATCAGTTGAGGTAGGTGTATCTAAATAATATTTAACATCATTACCATTTCTATCTTTAACTTCTAAATAAGTATTATCCTGAGTTGTACCTGAAATAACATACCCTGCATGCTGGTCAATACTGCCGGAAGCAGAAACCGAGTCGATTGTAATCTCAACCCCTTTAGCTGTTTCTATACAATTAGTATTTTCATATGTTTTACAAAGGGCATCCTTCACTTCATAGGTATATTTAACGATCATATCCATATCATGATCGGCACCTTGCTCAACATCTTCAAAGTTGATACGAAATATGCCTTTAGTAGAACTAATCGATTCAACATACCAATCAACAATCGTATTAGTAGGTTGATATTCACCTTCATCAGACTTAATAGGGTAACTACTAGGCCCTAATACTGACTTAGCAAAAGGCACTATTTTAATAATTTCACCACCTACCTCAACATTAATTTCCGGTAAGGTAGACGCTAATGCAACCACCATAGTAGTCACATTTTGTGTGCCATCTTTAGTCAGATGAATATCATTATTATAACCATAATAAGCCACAGCAGATGAACTATAACTGCCCTTTTTAGTTGGTTCCGCTGGCGCAAGTCCTCTCACATGGCCAAGACCTGTTATTTCTTTAGCCGTCGGAGCTCCATTGCTATCCCCCCCTGATTGACCAATAAAAAACTGACCAGATGTTTTATTTTCATTAGTAGAGATTATTGAAAGTAAATCGGTGACACTAAAGCTGGGTAAGGTTGTTCCTTCATAAACTTCATCTTTATTAGCACTTTTTATAAATTCGCTATAAACACCGGGTAATTGGTCTGAATCATAGGAAGGATTTATATCACTGATTAAAAGTACATTAGGATCGGCACACGTACCACGACTAGCAAACGGGTCATCCCAAGCAGGTGCGGTTAAACCGATTTCCCCATCGTAATTACCAGAGGTAGCATAACTTGGACTGGCAGTTCCAACACCAGAAAAATAACGCATTGCTTCATAGAGCATTTCGCCTGTAGGATTACCCCAAGAAGCACATTTTCCATCGGAAATTGGGCCATCAGTTATCCAACCACAATTTTTGTTATAAGATTGATTGCCAGAATTAAAGCCATGAATCCTTAGTTTATTAATCGTTGCAACGATGCCATTATAATCTTCTATATATTGTCCATTTTGTTCATTAACTTCTGCAGAAAATTGGCCAATTGCTTTTCTGAGTACTCCACCCGATAAATTTTTATTATAACTTCCAGTCAATAAGCCGAACAGCATTTGGTTTTGTTCACCGTAATTATGCAATAGACCAGTTGGTTTATAATTGCCATTGGGATACAACCTACAATTAGAATTATCTCTAAACCCTTCCTTACAAATCTCAACTCTTACCACATAATCTGTTCCAGATTTTTTTAAAACAGGCCGGCCCGAAGAAGCCCAGTTCCAAACGTCGTCATTTACATTTTGGAGTATTCGCAAAATTGGATTTTTGGTGGAGTCACCATAAGTCACAGAGCCAAAAAAGTGCTGCATACCTGAATTTGGTACTGACAAAGGAGCATAATCAGCAATATCATAACCATCGACAGCTATTGAGGTATAGGCTTTACCCCAACTGTGGGCGTCTTGTGGAATAAATACACGTTCTAGTATGGTTTTATCTACGTCGTCAGTACTACGCGTCCCACCATAAAGTACTTTTCGCAGTACATCCATGCGTGTCATGGTTAAATAGTTAAGAAAGTTGCCACTCCATTCTTCAGATGCTGTGCAGGTAGCAGCAATCCTTTGCGGGACAAAGATATTAGACTCGGGTTTATAACAATACCTAGAATCAAAATACCCTTCATAGGCATAATCAGGCATAAACTTAATATCGAGAATACCATCACCATTTAAGTCGGATGCATCATTATAGGCTTCATAATAAAGTGTATGGTCTCGTCCCATCACGAGCATCATCATTGGTGATTCTGTAGTGCCCGTATAAAGAGGCTTAGTCGCTAAATCTAAATCAGCTGCATTGACTGACGTTGCACTCAGCAGCAGTGTTGATGACACTAGCAATGTTGATGATAGAAACTGGGCTGATGATAATAACTGCATTGCCGGTGCTATATTTCCGTTTAATAATTTTTTCATCATAATGTCCTTATTCATTACCAACACCCGCTTGCACTTGCCGTTGTACTGCCCGTTTGTGTGATTTTTAATGTGCCACAGGCATCATTAGCCTGTGTGCTTTTAGGTATCGCAGATAATGTAAACGTAGTGCTACTCGATGATGCGCTTAAATTATAATATTGGCTAAAATCATCGGAGGTGGTAAATGAGGTGATAGCAGCACCAGATACTACGCTAGTGTAATTAAAATTCATTGCGTAAGCGCTTTCCATCATTTGTGAAGCTTCTAGTAATGTACGTACCGCCTCTTGGCGCCGAGTTTTCTGCATAACACTTGTATAACTAGGGTAAGCAATGGACACCAGAATCCCCACAATCGCCATTACCACCATCAACTCAAGTAAAGTAAAGCCGGCACTTGATTTTGTATTACGCTTTGTATTGTCTTTTATCATTATTGATTACTCCAGTATTGCGTAATAGCTTTGTAAATAAGCTACTGCTTGCCCTTTACCCTGTGCTTTTGCAGTCACACGGTAAAAGCGGCGCTGAATTGCATTTGTACCTAACATTAGACTTTCATCGAGACCATCATCCTGAAGAAGATAAACAGGGGAACCTTCTAGACCATTATTGACTGTTTTTTTATTTTGCCAATTACTCTCTAGATGCCACCAATTATCAGATCTCGTGGTATCAGTAACAAGGTTCCCTTTGAGATTCTCAGGTTCTAGATAGTTAAATAGAATAAATTTATGCGCTTCCGATAGTGCAGACTCCGCATTATTAACACTGGATACATGATCGTAGTTAACAGAGCTTACTCTTCTTAGAGCAATCACTTGCTGGCTAACAGCCACTCCCAATATAGAGATCACTAATACCATCAATAACGACGTAATTAACGCGGCGCCATACTGGCCTCTTCTCGATATACTATTCATATTAATTACCTTTATTTCTAATAAGCACAGTTTCCATCACCACAGATCGGTAATTGGTATCATTGGCGGCACTGATCGTTTGATTAAAAAGTTTATAAGAGTTGCTATTAATTAAGCCATGAGCAGACACATTTTGTGATAAAAGTAAGCCAATTTTAATACGATTAATGGCATTCCAGTCGGTCATTGTTGCAGCCGTAAAATAACGAGTGCTGTTATCTGTTGTGCCATACAACAACTCTAAGAACTCTACATTTTCATCTAATATAAGCGCTGCATTAGCGTTATCCTGACAGACTAATTGATTACTAGCATTTACATAGAGGGTGATCTCGTGAAGAGTACTGTTACCAACATCATTGCCATTACAGGAAATAACGCCACTTTGTGCAGATCCTAAAAAACGTAACACTAAAATATCAGACCCTGCCTTTTCATCGGTAAGCACAGTTGAAGCGGTCATTCCTTGTATCGTTTGCCCTGAAATCCAATTCACACCAGCAGAAGAAAGTCCGACGCCAAACGGTGAGCTATTTCGTAGTGTCGCGATATCTCTAAACCCAGCTTGTTGGATATAAAGGCGCATGGTTTGCACTGCCATTCTACTTTTTGCCGTTAACGCTTGGGTGCTACGCACAGATTCATAAGCACGCATATCGCCCATCACCGAATAAAAAAGCCCAGCAACAATCAGTAATGAAATGACCATAGCAATCATCAGCTCAATTAAGCTAAAACCTTGATTATATTTTCTTAAGGGATCCATATGCTTAGGCTCCCACATTGGTATGAATTAGGGTTTCCAGCGTCGCACACAGCGCTACTTGCACCTGTTTTAGCCGCATCCCAAATTAAAGTTAAGGTGTAAACACTACTGTTATTAACAACAGAAAAACTGGGAGAAGGTAAGCTACCTCGTAGATGGTTAAACCATTCTGCTAATTCGGCCGTTGCAAACTCGCTGTCGGAGCAGGTCACTAAAGAACAATTTTTAGCGGCAACAATGACATTTCCAGAAAGATTATCTCTAATAAAACTAGGAGCAAGGTCAGCGTTTGCTCGAAGCCTTTGCGCTAAATCTGTCAACGCGATATTAGCCGTTTGTGTAAAACTAGCTCGTTGTGCCATGTCCATTGATTTTGCCTGCATTTTAGCGTGACCAAGTACACCGACGGCAACAATAATGAGTGCAATCAAAACCTCAATCAGTGTGAAACCTTTATAACCACTCATGAGCAATTTCCCGTAGCATTAGCAAAGCTAACACGGCCCATTACACTGAGTTGAATTTGATACACTACTGAATTATCGAGATTATTACAGATTTGAAATGTGTTCGCTGTTGCATGCCCCGTTGGAGCAAACCTAATTTGAGCAACATTACTTTTTATTGAGTTGGTCTTAGAAGTGAGATGGGTAACAATGATGTCGCCATTGCTTAGATCTAAGGTCTCACTTGAATCTTTATCTTCATAAACTAGCCAGTCACTTCCCCAATCGGTAACACTAGTACAAGTACTGCCGTCGGATGTTGGACATAGATAGACAAAAAAACCTTCGCTTTGTGCTTTTTCTTTGCCGCTATAAATCGAACTCACTAATGCATCACGTGTGGCACGTGTTTTACTTGATTCAATAAGGTTAGCAAACGAAGGCACAACGATACTTAACAGAATCGCTGCAATTGCAATGGTTATAATAAGCTCGACTAAGGTAAAACCTCGGTCGTTTCTCTGGGTAGTAAAACGCGTCATAACACCCTTAGTATGAAAATAAATAGATGAATATAATGGCCTCAATCGAGGACATTATTTATACTAGTCTAAATACTCTACAATACCTAAAAAGTGTTATATAAAATGTGATATTTTTTTAAATAAATGCAAACAAGTAAAAAATATTAATCTATTTGTTTAATACGTAACTCTGCAGGTACTTCGAATACCGTGTTTTCTTCAACACCAGGATTCTCTATAACTACATTTCCACCTATTTTTTGTAACTTTCGAATCACTGCTTGTACTAGTACATCCGGAGCTGATGCCCCAGCTGTTACACCTACTGTTTGTATATTTTCAAACCATTCATCTTTGATATCGAATTCATCAT
>Ga0316197_10000423_pt1 | contig 29328 bp, 28 predicted proteins | sample OudBiesiAoxic_MG_FD_204939 | JGI IMG/M metagenome (GOLD analysis project Ga0316197, IMG submission 204939) | Coastal sediment microbial communities from Oude Bieten Haven, Netherlands - site A oxic | ecosystem: Environmental > Aquatic > Marine > Coastal > Sediment | place: Netherlands... | reverse complement strand
AACTGTTGCTTTCAGGTAAATCCTTGCTGAAATGCAAAAGACGGGTCAGCGAACGGGGCAGACTGAGCAAGCGTAGCCAGAAGGGCAGTCGGCAGAGTTGCTTCTGACCATTCTCGAATACCCACCAATGACGGCGGTTATCACTGACAATACCTACCCTGTGGCCATGTTGTGAAAGGCCCCTGGCGGTTTCAACAATCTTGACCGCTGCGCCATGGTCCGCAGGAAATATATCACTGCGGGTCACAATCAAAATATTCTCGCCGGGGCCGCCAGTCTTTCCGGTTCGAAACAGGCGGCTGAGAAAAACACGCCTGAGTAAGTGGGCTTGACGTTTTAGTCGTTCCGGCCAGGGCGGTATACCCAAAACCACACTTGCGGCAGGTTGCTGCACCACGGGCAACCGGGGTGCCTTTGCAGGCATTTCAAGCCAGTCCAGTAATGGTTTGACGGTTTTGTCGGGGTTTAATGCCTGTTCAACCAGTCGAATTGCATTCTCAGAGCGGGCTTTCCACTCTTCCGGTTTCTTCATGATATCGCGAAGCAGGTCCGCAATCTCATCCGGCCCTTTGACGGTCCAACCGGCTTCATATTGTCTGACCAGTCGGGCTATTGGTAAATAATCATTGCATATTAATGGTAAGCCGTGACGCAGAAACTCCAGCGAACGAAAGGACTGGCTATAGGTTCTTTCAATATTGACTTGCGCAAGCTCGAGACCAATGTGGGCGGAATCCAACAGGAAGCGACTGAAGTGGGAGTAGGGGGCCAGTCCCTTGGTCTGATACTGATCATTCGCGGAAGATTCAGGGTCTGTCGCATTGTCCATCTCGTCACGTGGTGCGGATTTGCCTTTTTTAGGGTTCTTCTCCTGCCAACGGTAAGGCCCTCCGAAAAGTACCAGGCGCGGTGCCCTGACTTCCGAATCACCGTTCATATTCTGAATGGCATGCCAATAATCATCAGAATTTCGCCAAGGCCAATGGACGCCGCCACTCACCAGTGTCCAGCCATTTATGCCTGGGTCTGACACCGGTCTGCCGGCGGGTTCAGCTGATAAGGGTACAACCAGTACCGGTTCACAACCGCGTAGATCGAACCCCGCCTGTAACAACGAAAACCAGAGTAAATCCCGCTGTGACTGGTTACCGGTCAAGATCACATCACACTTCGGCAGGTTGCTCTGTAATCGTTGTAAGTCGGTCTTGACCCTTTCTGGGTGCTCGAAAAGGACTTCCAGTGGTCTGGGTGCGACAAAATCAAGGACCACCGGCTGTGGTAAATCGAATGGAAGCAACTCGAGTAATTCCCAGTATGAGACCAGGATGGCATCCGGATGATACCTGGTAATGGTTGCCTTTAATTCGTCTCGACTGCGAAATGCGTCCGGATGCCTTTTTTGTGAGTTATCCAGCCATGTCTGGGAGAGCGCATGACCTGCGCGCTGCAAAGCATCCACCAGTTGCTTGGTGCGTATAGCATTGCCGGTTGCGATAGCATCCGACGCTAACGGGGGTTCCTGTGTGATGAGCAGTATCTGCATGTTGGAATGAACTCTCCGGCGTCTTCGTCCAGGCTTAGTTTGCTGTCAGCAGATAGCTGGCCAGACCGATGAAAGCCAGGATGCCAATGACATCGGTCACCGTGGTCAATACAACGCCACCTGCCAGGGCGGGGTCAATTGACATCCGTTTCAATAAGACGGGAATCAATGCGCCGGCCAATGCGCCGGCCACCAGGTTAATGATGACCGCAAAGGCCATGACCAACCCCAGGCCTGCGTTGCCATACCATAAGAAGGCAATGGCAGCGATGACAATTGAAAATAGAATGCCATTGAGTATTCCAACGGCGAGTTCCTTGCGTAGTATCGCCATGGAGTTCCGGGCGCTGACCTGTCCTGTTGCCATACCCCTGATCATCAAAGTCAGTGTCTGTGTTCCTGCAATGCCGCCCATGCTCATGACCACGGGGAACAGTACGGCCAATTCAACCAGTTCGTCCAGTGTTGGCTGAAAGGCGTACAGTACAACCGCTGCCATCAGGGCGGTAATCAGGTTGACGCCCAGCCATACCCAGCGACGGCGTGCAGAATGCATCACGGGCGCAAACATGTCCTCCTCTTCGTCCAGACCCGCAGCGGTCAGAACCATGTGTTCGCCTTCTTCACGGATGACGTCAACAATGTCATCAATGGTGATCCGACCAAGCAAATAGCCATTCGGATCAATCACCGGGGCAGACACCAGGTCATCGTGTTCGAACTCTATTGCGACCTGCCGTGCAGGCATGTTGACCGGGATGGCTTCGACCAATGTATCAATTAAATCGCTGACCAGGCTGGTGGGTTCACAGGTCAATACATCAGCAAGCTTGAGTTGTCCCAGGTACTTGCCGACTCGATTAACGACAAATAGCTGGTCAAAGACTTTTGGCAATTCACCCCTGACCCGTAAGTAGCGCAAAACTACGTCCAGGCTGACATCCGGTCTTACCGTCACAACATTAGGGTCCATCAAACCACCGGCTGAATCCTCCGGATAGGACATAACCTGCGCCAGCCTTTCGCGGTCCTGCTTGTCCATGGCGCGTAAAACTTCGGTGATAACGGCATCCGGCAGGTCATTCAGAATGTCTGCAAGATCATCGAGATCCAGATCGCCCACGGCCTGGATCAGGTCATCGGGAGACGTGTCGCGTATCAGACCTGCGCGTACCTCGTCGTTTACCTCGAGAAGTACATCGGCATCGAGGTCAACTTTTACGAGATCCCAGACAATTTGACGTCTGGACTGAGGTAACGATTCAAGCAAATCGCCAATCTCAGCACCGTTGAGGCTGTTAAGTAAGGTTTTAACCTGTGACTGAACACCACTGTCCAGTGCTTCGGACAATCGATCCAAATGACGGGCTGTTTTTTCTTCGTGCTGATTTTCCCGCATCGTTACCGTCGACCCCAGGTGAGACTTATGGAAAACCACCAAACATGATTTGGTGGTTTGGATAACGGGTACATTGTAACAAGGAGGCAGAATTTAGGGGGGATATTGCAACACAGATTTTTAACGGGTGCCGGTCAAAACCTAAGGTTTTGTTTCCCTGGTCGTCAGGTATTGTTCCAAAACGGTTTTTCGCGGTGATGCACCAGCACATTCTCATGGTCACTGCCGAGCGATGTTGCCAGTCTCTCGGCGAGGTATACCGAGCGGTGCTTACCACCGGTACAACCAATACAGATGGTTACATAACTGCGTTGCGCTTCCTGAAACGCAGTTAGCCATGTCTGCATGAAGTTCTCGATGTCAGCTGACATCTTTATCACCTGCTCATCACTGCCAAGCCATTGGCGGACGGCTTCATCCATACCGGTAAGTTCTCTTAGCTCATCTTGCCAATACGGGTTAGGCAGCGTCCGTGCATCGAACATGAAGTCGGCGTCCTGCGGTACTCCCTTTTTGTAAGCGAACGACTGAAGCACAATGGTCATGTCGCTTGAGCGCCGGTCAACAAAATTCCATACCTGGCGTCTCAATTGGTGAATATTGGTATGACTGCTATCTATCACCAGGTCCGAGCGGCGGCGCAGCAGTGCCAATAGCTTTGCCTCGTTTTTCATGGCATCGGGTAAGATCTTATCGCTGCCGGTGAGCGGGTGGCGTCTTCGCGTTTCACTGAAACGTTTAATCAGTACAGGTTTTTCTGCCGTGATGAACAACAGTCTGCAATTGAGGTCGGACTCCCTTAGCGAATACATCCAGTCAAGAACAAGCTGCAGGTCTGATTCGCGTGACCGGGCGTCGATACCAAGAGCGACTTTTTGGTAAAGCTTGGGATTGGCCGAGATTTGCGGTCCAAAATATGGCAACAGGGCCCCGGGCAGGTTATCGATGCAGTAGTAGCCGAGATCTTCAAGTGCATTCAATGCGGTGGACTTGCCAGCACCTGACAAGCCACTGACGATGATGATGTCCTGTTTTGTGTTACCCATCTAAACCTTTTAAGCGTGTGCACTGGAAAGTAATTGCCAGATTTCATTGGCATCTTCCGAACTGCGCAACTTCTCCAGTAAATCCGCATCACTGAAGCGCTCAACGATGTCTGAAAGCAGCTTTTTATGGTCACCAGTGCAGTCTTTTGGAACAATCAAGGTAAAGATCAGGTCGACCGGTTGTCCATCATCGGCATCAAACGGCAAAGGTTTGATCAATTGTAGAAAAAGGGCCTGAACCTCCTCGGTCCCTTCAATGCGCCCATGGGGCACGGCAATACCGTTACCCAGGGCTGTACTGCCAAGGTGTTCCCTGTCACAGATACTTTCGAAGATTTCCCTGGGGTTCAGGTCAGGACTTTTTCTGGTAAATGTTGTACTGATCAGTTCAAACAGACGTTTTTTGCTGCTGACCCTGACACCCGCAAGTATGCGGGCCGGACTCAGTAGATCACTGTCTAACATGGCTCGTCTTCAATTTATGGTATTTACCATTACGTAGAGGTTATTTACTACCCACCCTCCGAACTCAGCGGAACAGGTTTAGCGTGCTGGTGGTTGGTGATGCGGTCTTTACGTCGTCGTATCTGGCGATCCAGCTTGTCTACCAGTCCGTCAATTGAAGCATACATATCCGCCTCGGTGGCCGCAGCAAATAAGGCGCGTCCACCTACATTGATAGTGGCTTCAGCGTGTTGCTGCAATTTTTCCACATTGAGAATGACGCGAATTGATAAAACCTGGTCGGAATGGCGTAATATTTTCTGCATTTTTTCGGTGACATAGGCACGCAGTGCCGGAGTGACATCAACATGGTGTCCGGTTATATCGATTTGCATCAACAATCTCCTTTTTTAGTGTTATCCATACTGACTAATGTAAGGTCAGTTTGGTACGCATCAATGGGTGGGGGATCTGGATTCATAATTTCCGACATGTGTACTGAATAAAGATTCAATTTACTACTCGCCGATATTTTTCGCAGGGCATATTAACAGTCTATACGTCAGATACAGAATATTCTATTCTTTCCGTTCCACTAGAACTCAACTGACCGGCGATATATGCGGCGACGTTCACTGGACGAACCCATACCCAGTGACTCGCGGTACTTAGCCACTGTGCGCCGGGCTGCACAGATTCCAGCTTCGCGAAGAAGATGTGAAATTTCCTGATCGCTCAATGGCTGGCTTGAAGGCTCGCTCTCGATCAACAGTTGGATTCTGGCCTTGGTGGCAGTCGCACTGACCATACCGCCATTGACGGTACGAACATGGCTTGAGAAAAAATATTTCAACTCAAAAACACCTCTCGGCGTGAGCATGTATTTCCTGGTGGTCGCCCTCGAAACGGTTGATTCATGAACGCCGACCTGGTCTGCAACGTCCTTTAAGATCAGTGGCTTCATCGCAATCTCGCCGTCGGTAAGGAAGTTTTTTTGTGTGTCCACAATGCATTGGGAGACTTTCATTAATGTTTGGTTGCGCAATTCAAGACTTGAGAGCAACCAGCGTGCCTCCTGCAACCGTCCACGCAAATATTCAGCGTCTTTACCACCGGATTTTCGTAACAGGTTGATGTAGTACTTGTTCAGACGCAAACTGGGGTTGCTCTCCGGGCTGAGGGTGGTTACCCATTTGTCGCCATCAAGGCGAACATAGACATCAGGTACCAGGTATTCATCCCTGCGGTTGTCGAAACGCGCACCCGGTCGTGGCTCGAGGCCCCTGATCAGTTCAAGCGCCTGTTTGAGGCCTTCAGAGGTGGCACCGGTTTGGCGTAGTAATTCCTCATAGTCATTACTGGCAACCAGTTTAAGGTAATCACGCGCCAGTCGAAGTGCCAGATCAACTCCGCCTGTTCCAGCCGGCTGTGCCTTCAATTGGACACGTATACACTCACCCGGATCCCGACTCGCAACACCTACAGGCTCCAGTCGCTGCACCCTGTGAAGAACGGCGAGGATCTCATCATCTTCAACCCGTACCTCTGGCAACAGGCTTTCGCGTATGTCCTGGATGTCATCGTGCAGGAATCCGTCGTCATCAATCGCATAGGCAATGGCGGTCGCGATGGCGGCATCTATTTCATTGAAGTGTGCAAGTCGAATCTGTGCCAGTAAATGCTCACGTAATGAGGCAGAGCTGGTGTCTTCAAACTGCCGCTCCGAAAAATCATCTGACCATCCTGCGCTCTCGGTCCACTGATCCTGCTCAGGTTGCCAATTTTGATCTTCGTAATCGTCGGGAGAGTACTCCTGTTCATTTTCAGTCTGACGGTTTTCAGTCGATTCAAATTCAGCGGCGTCTTTTTTACTTTCCTCGACCGGTTGCTCGATGTTTTCTTCATGGTCCAGTAGGGGGTTGGCGTCAACCAGGTCCTGGATATAGTCTCGTAATTCTATACGGTTAAGTTGCAACAGGCGGATGGCCTGCTGCAATTGCGGCGCCATCGCCAGCTTCTGGGTAAGTCGGATTTGTAAGGAGGGGCTAACCATAAATTATGCTCAATGCGTTCTATAGCTGTCAGAGCCGGAACTCGTCACCGAGGTATACTTCACGAACTTCCTCATTTGCCAGGAGGGTTTCTGCATCACCTTGTGCCAGCACACGTCCATCATTGAGGATGTAGGCGTGGTGGCATATACCCAGCATTTCTCTGACGTTATGGTCGGTGATGAGGACACCAATATTCTGTTCAGTCAACTGGTTGATGATGCCCTGAATTTCCCGTACAGAAATCGGGTCAATGCCGGCAAAAGGTTCGTCCAGCAGGATAAACCTCGGTCTTGCTGCCAATGCACGTGCAATCTCGACCCTGCGCCGTTCACCGCCTGACAATACCTGTCCCATCTGGTTGGCAAGGTGGGACACACCCAACTCTTCCATCAGTGTTTGCAGTATCTCCTTTCTTTCATTCAGATCAAGGTCACGACGTAACTCAAGGATGGCCATAATATTGTCCCGCACAGATAGCTTGCGGAATACCGATGCTTCCTGTGGCAGGTATCCAACCCCCAGACTGGAGCGCACATTCACCGGTTTATGGGTAATATCCACGTCATCAACTGTAATGCTGCCTTTATCAGAAGGGATCAGGCCCACGATCATGTAGAAGCAGGTAGTCTTGCCGGCTCCATTGGGACCCAGCAAGCCCACAACCTGACCTGGCTCGACTTCAATATTTACCCCGCGAACAACTTCCTTTTTGCGGTAGGATTTGTGCAGGTTTGTGGCTTTCAACATGTCAGGTGCCATCCTTGGAAGGGTCTGCGGTTTCGGATGCGGTCGTGTCTGATCCAGAATCCGGTTGTTCTACCTCAGGTTGTTTGTTCTTACCCTCTTTTTTCCCGCCTTGAGTGTTAAGAACTTCCGGATCAAGCAGGATATGAATTCTGCCATTGCCATCCTGATCACTGCTGCCCTGGAAATGTTGAATATTGAGGTCATATGTCAGTAACTCGCCACTGATCTGGTATTGCGGATGTTTGACATCAGCGTTACCCGTTAAGGTGACGATACCGCTGGCCACCTGGTAATCAATGACATTGGCAGTGGCTTGTACCAGACCCTGTTCTTCGATTTCCTGCTCCAAAAATGCCGGTTGACCACGAAAGGTCACCGAACCTACGCGTCCGTCAATTTTTTTGACTTCGGCCTCATCTGCAGTGATGCGCAATGTTCCCTGGCGTATATCAACATTACCCTTCAATGTGGTGACACCGTCACCCAGGGTTCCATCAGTGGAGTTGGCACTCACTTCCAGGGATTCCTGACGGTCAGACTCTAAAGCCATCAGGGGGAGGCTAAGACAAAGAAGGCCTGAATACAGGCAAATGCGAGCCAGATTGGATAGTGATCGGTTAATTAACAGCATAGGTGGCAGTAACCTGTTGTTTTAAAGAGTATAATTTTGTTTTCATGTCCAGTTCAAGCCCGATCGCGTCAACCCGGTTGTAGCCGTCGAACATGCTGACTGGTTGATCGGTGGTGGCGGTTTGTGGTGTAACTTCAATTTGCACTTCCCGGGTCTTGAGTTCGACCCGGTTTCCAGTTGCAGGTTCATTACGAAATACCTGTACCTGTCCAATCAATTGAACGTGTTCCTTATCCGCTGTCACGGTAGCCAGGTCTGCCGTTAAGTCCCACACTGCATCCTCTTGATTCAGCCTGACCACCGGCTGTTCAATCGTACCCATCTGTAACTTGGGATCATTTCTCAAAACGGGTGCTTGCATGTTGATGGTGGGCTGTCCAAGCTCATCGAAAAACTGTAACTCAAAGTCGCGCAATACATAATCCAGTTCAGGGTCCAGACCTGCTACAGGTTGCGGGCCTTCATCATCCTGCGAGCGGGTTACCCAAAAGCTAATGGCGCTGAGTAATATCAGCACCGTCATTCCATTTCGGGTTTTACGTGTGATCATGATGCCAGAATTTCATCCAGAATGATCCGGTCTTTTTCCTGGGCTGCCAGAATCAGGTTACAGATCTCCCTGACTGCACCATCACCACCATTGCCCCGGGTTATCCAATGTGCCTGTTGTTTGACGCGATCTTCGGCGTCTGCAACCGCAACTGCCAGGCCTGTCCTTATGAGCACTGGAAGGTCTATCCAGTCATCGCCGGCAAAACAGGTCTGCTGTGCGTCCAGTCCCGTAATTTCCAACAGATCCAGAAACGCATCCAGCTTGTCTTCACGACCCTGGTAAACGTGCTTTATTCCCAATTGGGCCATACGGTGCGTCACGGCTTCGGATTTCCTGCCGGTGATGACCGCGACTTCAATACCAACTTTTTGCAGCGCTTTCATACCCATACCATCACGGGTATTGAATGCTTTCATTTCATTTCCGGCGTGGTCGAAATACAATTTTCCATCGGTCAGCACGCCATCTACATCGAGTATCAACATACAAATTTTAGAGGCGCGCTCCCTGAGCGCAGCATCCATGCGGTCCATCAGATAACCCCGGTATGTAACAAATCGTTAGAACTCAAAAGATCCCGAAAACATGAACCATCGGCTCTGATAACAATATGGGTCAACTCTTTCATGGGGATATTGTCCATGCAGGTATTCTAACCCGAATTGATTATTGGCAAATGATTGGAATACCGATTCACCAGGAAATGCTCTACCCCATGATGTCCAATTGAATCCTGGTGGAACTCATCCAAACCATGACGATATAACCGATAAACATCAGCAATAGAACACTCCCCGACCGTCTGCCTATACGACCCGGGCCACGAAAATCCGAGGCCATCAGGTAAAGCGCACCTGTAATCAGAAACATGGCTGGGAAATCACGCGCCAGGATGATGGGTAGCAGGTGTATCGGGCTGATGGTAGCCGAAATACCAAGCACGCCCAGCAGGTTGAAAATATTGGAACCAATAATGTTGCCTATGGCCAGATCATCCTCTTTGTGCAGAGCAGCGGTTATCGCTGTCGCAAGTTCCGGCAGGCTGGTGCCCAGTGCCACGATAGTCAGACCGATGACCGTATCGGTAACGTGTAAAATCCGGGCGATCGTAATCGCGCCGTCGACCAGAAATGTCGAACTGATGGGCAGTACGATAAGGCCGACCATCAGCCAGAATATCGCAATTTTTGTAGGTATGTCCTTGGGGATTTCCGCATCGAATTCTTCAGCTAGCGGGTCCGAAAGCGGTCGATGCAGACCGATACGAATAATCCAGATGACAACGGCCAGTAAACCGACAATCAAAGTCCAGCCTTCAAAGCTGCTGTAGACGCCATCGAGGGCCATAAGAAAACAAACCAGCATAACCAGCAACAACATCGGGTATTCGCGTTTCAGTGCGGTGGATTCCATGCGCAGCGGATAGATCAATGCCGTCACACCGAGCACCAGTCCCATATTTGCAATATTTGAACCAATTGCATTACCAACGGCCAGGCCTGCATTACCTTTTAACGTAGCAACAGCTGAAACCACCAACTCAGGTGCCGAAGTACCAAAACCAATGATGGTCAGACCGATAACCAGAGGTGATACACCGAGATTCCGCGCGGTTGCCGACGCACCTGCCACAAGTCGGTCAGCGCCCCAGACGAGCAACAGGAAGCCTGCAACCAGCTGTATAATTGCAATCAGCACGAGGGCTCGGTACCCCGGATGGCACTCGTGTTGCGGTCTACAGGTGCAATATAATGCATCGGTAAAGAAGAGGTGTTTTTAATGGTGTAATAATCCTCTATGATAAAACGTTACGAAAGGTCAATTCCGTTTGCCCTCCTGGCCATGCGGTGTATTAATTAAAATTGTTTTACCAACCGATGTTTTATTCTCATGAAACATTGACTGGTAACGAAGGATGGTAGTTTATGGATAGCACGACGATAGCGCAAATGATACTTAAAGGCTTGCCGGATGCGGAAGTATCGGTGAGTGGTGATGACGGGGTACATTTTGAAGCGGTGGTTCGCTGCGCGACGTTTAAGGGGAAACCAACTTTAGCAAGGCACAGGATGGTATATGCAACCCTGGGTAAGTTGATGGGGAACGAGATTCATGCCTTGGGTTTACGCACGGAGTTGCCGGAGGAGTAGCCGCGTGTGTCAGTTTTGAACAGCGTTTCCTAATCAGCATGGACGCCAAGGTGCCTCGCGACCCTGGCGCCCATACAGGTTGCGAACGCCGTAAAGGTAAAACCGGCAACAGGTTGCGATAATCTTGCCTAAGCTTTTATTTAAGTGAGGCAGTACTAGAGTTAGACGGACTCTAAAAGCCTTCCATGCCGGTCCAATAGCAATGGCAGCTTGAGTGTTTCCTCGCGGTATAAAACGGCACCGTGCCGGTAGGCTACTTCGCGGTTACAAAATAGCTCGACGGTCGCGGTCAGTAGACTGTGCTCAAGAGGGCCGAGCCTTGATTGCAATGAGCTTGCATCATCGGTTGGCAAAACGGGTATTTTGACCTGTGAAATGACGGGGCCTGAGTCCAGACCGGCAGTTACAAAATGGATGCTGGCACCGGTTTCATTGTCACCCGAGAGCAAAACACGATTGTAAGTGTCCAGACCCTTGTACAAAGGCAGCAGGGAAGGGTGCAAATTTATCATGCGACCACTGTATTGGTTGGTGAACTCCTCGCTGAGTATTCGCATATAACCAGCCAGGATGACCAATTCTGCCTGGCTTGCCTGCAAGGCTTCAGCGACCGCGGCATCGTGTGCCTGGCGGTCGGGAAAATCTGCATGACTGATAACACTAACCGGTATTGCAGCGGTCGTGGCGTGGTCCAACCCCGGTGCATCTGCACGATTGGATACAACCCGGACGATGTCAAGTTTGAGGCCTTTTGTCGCCACCGCATCTATCAACGCTTTCAGGTTGCTGCCGGTACCGGAAATAAGCACCGCAGCTTTCAAAGAATCCTGCTTCATGAGCGTAAATATTTGACCCTTTCTGTGGAGTTTGAACTTTTAACCACACGACCGAGGCGACAGACGGGTTCGTTTGCCTCGATCAGCGCCGTGCAAATTGTATCGACCGAATCTTCGGCGACCAAAAGTACCATGCCAATGCCGCAATTGAAGGTGCGTAACATTTCCTTCTCCGAGATGCCACCGCGTGATTGCAACCATTGGAAGACATCGGGTAATTGCCAGGCTGACAGGTTGATTTCGAGCGCCAGGTCGTCTGGAATGACGCGAACAATATTTTCGCTGATACCACCACCGGTAATATGAGCGAGTCCATCAATCGGATGCCGTCCAATTAAATCCAGCAGGCTTTTTACATAAATTCGTGTGGGTGCAAGCAGGGCTTCACCCAGTGTGCTTTCTCCCATGGGCATGGATGGGTTATCACCGGAGTGTTCCAGAACTTTACGGATAAGCGAGTAACCATTAGAGTGCGGGCCCGATGATTCAAGACCCAGTACCACATGTCCGGCCTTGATTTGACTGCCGTTTATCAGTTTTGGGCGATCAACCACACCCACGGTAAATCCGGCAAGATCATATTCGTCCTGACCATACAAACCAGGCATTTCGGCAGTTTCGCCGCCGATTAAAGCACAGCCGGCTTGCCGGCAGCCTTCTGCAATGCCTTCAATTACGGCCTGGGCATTGTCGATTTTCAGTTTTCCGGTGGCGTAATAATCCAGGAAAAACAAGGGCTCAGCACCACAGGTCAGGATGTCATTGACACACATGGCGACCAGGTCGATTCCAATTGTATCGTGACGGTTAAGCTGGTTCGCCAACAGTAACTTGGTTCCAACACCATCTGTTCCGGATACCAGCAAAGGCTCCTTATAGCGCCCCGTATCAAGTTGGAACAGGCCACCAAATCCCCCGAGTCCGGAGACCACGCCACTGCGATGGGTGGATTTGACGGCAGGTTTGATCCGCTCGACCAGTTCATTGCCGGCGTCAATGTCAACACCGGCATCAAGGTAACTTAATCCGGCGGATTTTTTGGTTTTGATATTCAATTAAAGGATCCGTTTATTCATGCGAGTTTGTAGCGTCCTATGTTATCTTATCGGGGCATGAAAAAACCCATTTTTTACCTGGTAGTGCAGATGAAAAAAATACTGCTGATTTTTATTACACTGCATTTGTTTGCAAGCCACGCTATGGCAGATATAAACCTGTATTCAGGCGAGGTATTTGTCGCCTCCCAGAGCGAGGCCGATCGACGCGTGGCGCTACCGGATGCACTCATCCAGGTATTACAGAAGCTAAGCGGTCAGCGTGAGATACCGTCTTCTCAGGAACTTGACGAAGCACTCATGGATGCGAACAGGTTTCTGCGTTCATATCGATATACCAGGGTGGACCAAACCGCAACAGATGGCGTAGTCACACAGGAATTGCATCTGGTAGCACAGTTTATGCAGGCGGAAGTCGATCGAATTGTGCAGCAGGTCGGTTTGCCAAGATGGCGGCAGGAGCGGCCGGCAGTTCAAATTTGGGTGGTGGTTGATGATGGCCTGAACCGGCAGTTAAAGCCGCTTGAATTCGGCTACGCATGGGAATCGATGGAACAGGTTTCAGCATTACGCGGTTTGCCGGTCAGTTGGCCTGAACTGGATGAGGAGGAGGTGCAACTGATCGATATGCGTCTTGTCTGGGGTGGATTCACCGACTACCTGGTCGAGCGCGGCGCACCGGAAGACGGTGTTGTAATTGTTGCAGCGCGGCGTGAGGGCCCACAATGGACGGTGCGTTGGAACCTTGCGAGTGGCAGTCAGAATTGGAGCTGGCAGACCAGTGATATCGATTTTCAGTATGCATTGGCAGAAGGTATCAATCAGATGGCTGACAAGATTGCAGCGAGCAATGCAATTGCGGCCTCGGACCAGGGGGTCTGGACAATTGATGTAACAATCGGTGAACTGAACAGTGGCGGTTCTTATGCACATTGTCTTGAGTATTTACAAAACCTGAGCCTGGTCAACGAGGTTGAAATACTGGGTGCTGATCCTGGTCGTGTACACTTTCGCCTGCAGCTTAACGCCTCACGTGAGCATCTTTCTGAAGCATTGAAGCAAGGAACGGTGTTATTACCTGCAAGAGCCGGAAGCGAGTTCGATTATGAGTATTTACCCTGATCAAGGTGTTAACATCTTAAGATGACAACTGATTCCCGCAATTGGTTGATGTTGGCAATGCTGGCCGGTACCGGCTGGCTGGTTTACCTGCTTGCCCCGGTTATCACACCGTTCGCAATTTCAGCCGTACTGGCCTACCTTGGCGACCCCTCTGTAGATCGTTTGGAAAAAGTCTCGATCGGGAAATGGAAAGTCGGCCGGACACTGGCAGTGAGCATCGTTTTTATCCTGATGCTGTCCCTGTTGACCATTATTTTACTCATCGTGGTCCCATTGCTGGTCGAACAATTTCGCTTGCTCATTCATCTGTTCCCACGTTGGACTGAGTGGTTTTCCACTACCGCGTTGCCCTGGATTGCAGGCAAGCTGGGCTTTGAACTGAAGGATTTCGATACCGCACATTTTACCCAGGTATTCAAAGACTACTGGAGAGAAATAAGCACCGCCGCTTTCAAGGTCATGGATTACGTATCCCGCGGCGGCATGGCAGTCGCAGCATTGTTAACCAATCTCATTTTGATCCCTGTAGTGACATTTTATTTAATGCGGGACTGGGATCCGTTGATCAGGGCCATACATGATTTGCTGCCCCGGGATATGGAGGCAGAAATCAGCCGGTTGGTGTCCGAAGTGGATAAGGTGCTCGGTGCATTTTTCCGTGGACAGTTACTGGTAATGCTGGCTCTTGGCCTTATCTATTCCATCGGGTTGTCGCTGGTCGGTATAGATTTGGCGATTCTGATCGGCATGGGTGCCGGCTTGCTCAGCATCGTGCCCTACCTGGGCTCTATCGTTGGTGTGCTGGTTGCTGCGGGTGCAGCTATTTTTCAGTTTCAGGATGTATTCCACCTGATCATGGTACTGCTTGTTTTTGGTGTGGGTCAGTCGGCCGAAGGAATGTACCTGACTCCGAAACTGGTTGGTGACCAGATTGGTTTGCACCCCGTCACCGTTATTTTCGCAGTGCTGGCCGGGGGGCAGTTATTTGGTTTCCTTGGTATTTTGCTGGCATTACCGGTTGCCGCAGCGCTCAATGTACTGGTTCGGAATATGCTTCAAAAATACCGCTTAAGTAATCTTTATAATAATCTGCCGGAACCGGAAGACTGAATGACATGTTGTTTTCCCCACAAATTCCCCTGCAGTTAATGCCCTTGCGTGACAGTCGTTTCGAAAACTTCGTGGCTGGCCCTAATGACGCGGTTGTCAAAGCTTTAAAACACCTGCCGGATGAACCCGGGTCACATATATTTTTATATGGCGGTGAAGGCAGTGGTAAAACTCATTTACTCAATGCAATGTGCGTTGAAACCCGGGAGCGTAACGCTCGTGCATTCTATCTTGCGCTAAATCGTCTTCCAAAAGACGCCATTGCGTCATTGGAGGGTCTGGAAAAACTGGATCTTGTCTGTGTGGATGATTTGCATGTCATCGCCGGTGACCAGGCCTGGGAAGAGGCTTTGTTCCACTGTTTCAACCGTATCAGGGAAGCCAACGGCCGTTTGCTAATCAGTAGCCGTGAAAGACTGTCAGCACTTGAACTCGGTTTGCCGGACCTGAAGTCGCGACTGGCCTGGGGTTTGCGTCTGCAATTGCTACCGCTGGAAGATCATGACAAACTGGAAGTGATCAACCTGCATTGCGTTGCACTTGGGTTGAACCTGCCTGAAGATGTTCAACAGTATCTGTTGAAACACCATGACCGAAGCATGACGGCATTGATTCAGACCGTTGAAAACCTGCAGCAGGCGGCAATTATCCATAAACGTAGAATTACGATTCCACTCGCACGTGAGGTGCTTAAATTAAACAAGGAATAAAGCTATGCTGACAAAATCTGAAATAACCCACAATTGGTTGCCACGTTATACCGGTATGCCGTTGGATCAGTTTGGCGAATATATCCTCGTGACAAACTTCGGTGACTATGTCCGTCGTTTTGCAAAAATGTTCGATTGTAAAATTTACGGTGAAGACCGCACCATGCAGGCCGCTACCAATGCCAATGGCCTCACTATCATCAATTACGGTATTGGGTCCAGCAATGCGGCGACAATCATGGATCTGTTGTCGGCCGTCAACCCAAAAGGTGTGCTGTTCCTGGGGAAATGCGGGGGGCTGAAGAAATCCACTGAAATCGGCCATTTTATTTTGCCGATCGCCGCCATTCGCGGCGAAGGCACCAGTGACGACTATTTTCCACCCGAAGTACCGGCTTTACCGTCATTTAAATTGCACAAGTTTGTATCTGACAAAATATTGGAACACGGTGTTGATTACCGCACGGGTGTAATCTATACCACCAACCGCCGGGTCTGGGAGCACGACGAGGCCTTTCACAAGAAACTCAAGGATATGACCTGTATTGGTATCGATATGGAGACTGCAACCATGTTCATCGTCGGGCACGCCAATGAAATTGCACACGGTGCGCTGTTGCTGGTATCAGATGTACCGGTAACCCCCGAAGGCGTTAAGACCGAGGAGTCGGACAAAAAAGTCACCGAAAACTGGGTGGATCTGCATCTGCAAATCGGAATCGAAGCCATGACAGAGATTGGTCAAAAGGGCGAGCAAATAAAACACTTTCGCTATTGAATCTCCTTATAAGAAAAGGGCCGCGTTCGCGGCCCTTTTTGCAATTGTGCTTAGGCAACTGAAAAGGATGCCTGTGTAGAGTCTCTATTGACCGAGTGCGATCTTTGCGCAATCCTGTCGTTTCGACGCATCAACCTGGGTGTTGTTCAGACGACAACCAAACCGTTCGCCAAGCGCAGTGCCAATCGCAAACAGTTCATCCCATGTTGCAGGATCTTCGCTGACTTTTGCAGATTTATCTTTCCGCTGTCCACGTTCGATCGTCATGGCTACAAATAACTCCCCGGTGACACTGTCACGCAACTCGCCTTCCAGCCTGAGATCGACCAGTGTGTTTTTGCCAACAAAGTCAGTCAAACCATCTTTGGCTGCATTTGCAACTGCACCTACGGGAGTGTAGGCCAACAGGCTTCGTTTAGGTTTTTGCAGGTACATATTGGTAACCGCCCAGCGGAAATAGAGCACGCCCTCACCCTTCTGATCGACCACTTTGTACTGTTTGCTGACAGCGTCAGAAACTGCTGATCGTAAGGTTTCCGCGATAGTGGTCATTGTATCCGGTTTCATGCCCTTGCTCTTGGAGTCGGGATCAATATAGATATAGGGCTGATCAATCATAACTTTGCTGTAGTTGGCCATGCTTTCAATCGCATTATCAGCAACATACATCTGTGCTGCGCCGTATTCACCCGTTGATTCCAAAATGGAATAATCTTCGAGAAAACCATTATCATCGGCTGCTGCAATAACGGGAAGTAGAATTAGGCTGAAAAGCATCTTGCTTAATCGGGTATTCATAGGCTTGTTCCTTTGTAAAGCTTTAATCACAGACTCATTAAACACTATAGTATATAAGTAACTCAATTTACGCATTGACCTAAAACCTAACTCATTCACCGAGGAAACGTCTCACCGTTTTCTCAGAAATTCAGCCGGGCATACGCCATTTAGCCTGCGTTTAGGTCAACATTAACATTAGCACCTTCAGACCAACATTAGCATCAAGGTATCGTCAAAAACGGAAACCCACTTTATCTAAAGTATTTCTTGCTATATCCTTCCCTCGGGTTCGCCGCAGATGAAAACAAAGGATACAAAATGATATATAGAATGACTGCGTTTGTACTGACGCTGATGTTTATCTCACCGGTAAATGGTGATGACTTAAATGGTGCTGATCGCATGCTATGTGTGCCGGGGCAGGTTTCACATTGCGTGGTCAATGGTAACTGCAAATCCCAATTGCCTGAGGATGAGAATATCCCGGAATTCATCGAAGTGGATCTTAAGCGCAAAACCCTGGCAGCGACACGTGCCAGCGGCGAGAACCGATCGACTCCGATCGGGAATATGTCACGCGAAGCAGGATATATTTACCTGAGTGGTGTAGAAGGTGGGCGTGGCTTCAGTATGGTCATATCTGAAAATACGGGGGACCTGACTTTTGTGATTGCCACCGACGGTGAAACTGCAGCCATGTTTGGTGACTGCACGCCAGACTGAGCCCTATATATCTGAATTAATACCGGAGTTAAAATCTTATGTTAGGACGAATTATTATTTTGCTGGTTGGATACCTAATGGCTACACCGTTTGCGTTGGCCCAAAGCACAAGCCTTTCAGCAACCATGAATGTCCATGTCTTCCCGCGTGAAGGTCAGGATGAAGTCCAACAGTCCATGGACGAAGCAGATTGCTACAGTTGGGCTGTTGATCGCACGGGTACTGATCCATTTGACCTTTCCAGGCAGGCCAGTGAGCAGGCTGCCGCGAGTGAGCAGGCGATGGCTCAAGCACAAAATGCAGGTCAGGGTGCAACGGGCAGGGGCGCGGCTCGTGGTGCAGTGGCAGGTGGAGTAATTGGTGGTGTTTTCGGTAGCGGTAGAAATAGTGGCTGGAAAGGCGCTGCTATAGGCGCGACTACCGGCGCAATTGTTGGCGAATCCCGTAAACGTGGTGCACAGGCACAAGCGACCCAGGAAGTTGCAAATCAATCAGCCCAGGCCCAGGCAGCCACTCAGGATCAAATGGATGACTTCAATATGGCTTTCACCACATGCCTCGAGGCCAAGGACTACATCGCAAAATTCTAGCAGAAGAGGCTGGTACCAGGGCAGTATAAAAGTAGGCGTCGGTAGCCAGGTTACAATCGAAAAATCGGTTCTATATGTCGAATAAAGCTAACTGGTGAAAATGACGGATTATCCAACACCAAGACTCCTGGTAAACCAGGAGTTCAGGGATACCGAACTGTTGGGCAAGGCGGTTGGCTGGGATGTGGATTTTCGACAAATTGATCACGGGTTATTGTGCGCCCGGGCCTTGCTGTTGGGTCATCCTGGTATTGCAGTGCTTCGGGTAGATTTTGATCGTAGCTTTCACCAGATTGGACACCCACCTCCCGGGTTTCTGACGTTTGGGCTTCCGGACAAAGAATCTGGCGTGTTGAGATGGCGCGGAGTTGAAAGCCCGCCCGGCGCACTGATCAATTTTAACTATGAAAAGAAGCTGGACTGCGTCAGTCCTGCTCCTTTTGGTGGGTTCGTGTTGTCTTTTAGTGAGGAGGTGCTTAAAGGCACTTCGGAGAAGTTGGCGCTTGACCCATCTCTCATAAATGACATCAGTTCACACCGGTTCTGGGTACCCGGGGGGGGTGAGCATGAACAGTTGCGCCAAATATTACGTGCTTTGAGAAAGGTTGCACAGGATGATGGTGATAACGGACTCGGGTTATGGAAAGATGTTTTCAATTTCGACCTCGCTGCCAGTATTGTTCGTATCCTCGTCAAAGCGAGCTCAACCCCAAAGGTTGCCGGACCCGCATTCAGGTCCGCTGCAATGAACCGGGCCATAGGGATTTTGGGTGATTACAACCAGTTTCCAATCAATATTGAGGCGCTTTGCACGATGGTTGGTGCCAGTTGGTCAACCCTCCAGCGTGCATTTGTGGAGGAGTTTGGAGTCACTCCACGTTCATACATCAAGTCTAGACGACTCGCAGCCGTCCAATCAGAGCTCATCAAGAAGGGCCCCAAAGCCATTATCAGTGATGTGGCCAACCGTTGGGGTTTTTGGCATATGGGAAGCTTTGCAGCGGATTATCGAAAGCAGTTTGGCGAATTACCTTCAGAAACATTGCGTCGCCTGAAACAATCTTGATATTGGGTTGCTCTATGGTTGTAGAAGTTTCTGGGTGGATAAGCGGGTATTGAATGATCCCGGGTCAAAATATCTGTACAGCTCAGAATCTATAGTGGTGCTGGCATTCAAATCCAACAATTATCTCCAAACTGTGATGCTAAACCCATAGCGTTAATACTTGCCTCAAGAGGGGAGTCAGCCAGCTTTGAGACTTCACTTCATAAACGGGCTTTTTATTACCGGCGTGAATTGTAGTCGAATGTTCCATGTTGTGCCCAGCGTGTCCGGTTTGATGATCGAATATTGCGGCTCCAGTCGCATCTTGATGGGTGTGCCTCCCCATTTTACCGTTTTGGTGATTCCCAGACCGACCGGAAATGTCAGCTTCTCGCCACTCGATGCCTTCCAGTCAAAAGTTACAGTTGGTCCCATCCCTATTGACCAGCCACCTGGCAAGGCGCGGCGCATGATGTATTGCAAGTCAGTCTGACTGGTGTCCGCACGGTCTTCGTCACCCGAATAAGACCACCAGTGCTGTACCACAACACCTGTTGTCCAGTGTTTTCCAATATTAAGGAGCATCGCTGCGGGCCCGGCCTGGTTTTTTCCCTGGCCGAGTGCATCACTTGAAGCGGTGTTAAATTTAAAAGTGGCTCCAAGACCCCAGACCGTACCCTTGGCAGAGTTGGGGCCAATCAAGACAAAAGTCTGGATATCCCCTAGTCCAGTATCGCTTCCGATCACACCACCGGGTGCAGCTGGGTCGTAAATTGCGCTTCGAACCCAGGGGAAAACCGGGCGTACGATTAAAACTTTATCCTGATTTTCCCCCACCGGAAGCGGAAATGCAGGTTGAAAAAACAGGTTGTTTCCCCACTCAGATCCATCGATTGCATCACCCTTGATTATGGAATAGTTTTCCTGAAGGGTCAGTGACCAAAGGGTGGTAAGCGGGTTTTCCAGTTTACGGCTAATTTCATCCACACTTTCTTCAGCGAACGAATCTTTATCGGCAATTGATTGATCCACTGCTTCCCCTGCACTTATCGGGCAAGAAACAAGGCCGAAAAAACAAACCAGGACAGGTTGAATGAATAAGCTCTTTTTCATTAGAGTTCGCGCCTTGTTTCAAGGTTTCAAAACCGACTATAAAATCAGCCCCCGGATGGGGGCTGATCTGATGCTTGGCAGGAGAGGGGTGATCACAACAAACCTCTAATCATTACAGTCTAGCGTCTTAGTCGTACTCTTCAAATTCGACATCGGTATTGGCGCCGGACTCGATGTCTTCGACAATGTAGATCACCGTCGTACCCTGGTAAGCCGGTCGATACCAAATGCCGCTGCAATAATAATAGTTAACCCCTGAACGCACCCTGGTGGTCGCGCAACCATAGGGCAGTGAATACAAGGTCATGTTCCGATACACACGGCGACGGGTGCGTCTGCGTGTTCGTCTGCGTACACCGGCAACACTGCCGGGAGTGGCTGGTCTGCCAACCCTTGCTTCAACCAGGCCTGCCAGTGGAAGTGCTACAACGCCAACCGCGAGGGTGGCCATTGAGCGCATAAATTTTCTGCGTTCCATTTTCTTCTCCCCCGTGCTCATTGTTCTGATGACCCGGTGACGAATTCAATTTTAAAAGCGCCTTCAGGTGCCTTGAATTCAAATTGCCCCGGTTTAAACTTTGGACTGGTATCCCAGTGAAGATTGGCAATAAAGCGGGGTGAGCCACCTTCCCATTTTGAAGTGATCATGATTTTCCTTGTCACCGGGCGGTCACCCTCTTCAACCCAAAGCTGGACATCGGCCTCTACGCCGCGTATGGCAATATGGTGACAGTCTGCACCACCGACCCGGCTTTTGTTGGTCAGGTAGAGAATGGTTTCATCCGAGTTGAGTAAGCGTGCCGCGGCGTCTTTATAAATCAAATCCATCAAAGGGGCTTCAACATCCAGTTCCTCCAATGCAAACTCCATGGCTGCATCAATATTTTCTGGAATGCCGGCCTGTGCATAAAGGTTCTTCTCTGAGTTGTAGACGGTCAATAATCCATCATGAAAATACAGACCTTTTGTTGCTTCGCCATCAAAGCTGCTGATATGCATTGAACCGGGGCGGTCAATGGATACGTGCACTTCTTCAGAGTTTGAGACCATCAACCCGGCGCCAAGCCTGGCGTCTGTGTATGTGACGCCCGTAATAGTAACTTTATCAATAGATGACTTATAGGCAGCCATTTGTTTCAATACTTCGATAGCCTTGGCATCCTGTTGAGCATCACCTGCCTGCGCAACAAGGCTGCTGAAGCCGAGTGACAGGGCCAGCAAGACAAAGCTTAACTTGTGTCGGGTAATCAATGTGTTCTCCAAAATACAGGGTTAAAAAGCAGGTAATCTGACCTGAACCTATCTAATAATATGTGCATTTAACAGAATAGTATGTACGAAGCATAAAATGGGAAACATCAGTTTTCCATCAATGCGTATTCTATTTTGACGAATATACGATATTCACTTCCTTGTCTTTCAAGTTAGTATCGGTTTACATTAATAGTAATTTCAGAAAGCTGTGAACTGGCCGTATTCTTTCCTGTTTACGTCGATGGAAGGCCTCAATGTACCATGTAGTTGAATTTATTGAGGTTATTCAACCGAATACCGGATTTGGGCGGCGATACTTTTCTCCAGCGCTTCTTCGCTTTTATTCTGAATACCTTACAAAGGCCCCGGTAGGGGAAGCCGAATTATTTAGGAGTAAATCATGTTTGTTAGAATTAGTCTGATTATGTTTTTATCGTTGGGGGTCATGTCCCAGGCCGCCTTGGCGAAGGATTTAACTCACGACGCCGAATACTATGTGGTGGCGGCACAAAATGGTGAAAAGTGGGCGGCCGATGACAAGGCTACTGCTAAACGGCTTGCAGATCTTCGTAAAGCCAACGGTGGCAAACCACCTAACATTGTCTATATTCTGCTTGATGACCTTGGTTACGGTGAGATTGGCACGCCGGGCCTGTCAATTTCGCGCGGTTACTCTACGCCGAATATCGATGCCCTTGCCAAACAGGGTATGACCCTGCATCGGATGTACACCGAACCCTCCTGTACACCAACCAGGGTAGCCATGATGACAGGGCGTTATCCGGTTCGCACTGGCTTGGTTGAGGCCAAAGCCACGATCGCAGGTGATGGCCTGTCGGGCGAAGAAATTACCCTGGCAGAAGTGCTGAGAGACTCGGGTTATTACACTTCCCATGTTGGCAAATGGCATATGGGTGATATTGAACAAGCCTATGCCAACAACCAGGGGTTTATGCACGCTGAATTCCCCATTCACCAACAGGGTCAATTGGCCATCATGTCGCCTGAGGCAGTGCAGGCAGATGTCATTCGTGGTTCCGATCCAACGACCCAGTTACAGACATACACGCTGGATAATACCTTTGTAACCAACCCAAGCCACATGGTGACGGGTGTTGAAGTACGTGATGGCAAACTTTATGAAATAGACCTTGAAGCAGGTGAGGTCTGGACGCAGACACACTATCGTGAAATGAATGAGCGCTATCAACGCAATGCCGTTGACCAGTTGCAGCAGTTGGCTAAGCAGGACAAACCCTTCTTCCTGAATTACTGGCCTCTGTTTCCATTGACTTTCATACCATCTGATATCGCAGTGGCGGAGACAATTAACGGTGGGACCGTGGCCCAGTCAATTGTCGAAGTCGACAGGTGGGTTGGTGAAATCGTCGCCGAGGTAGATCGCCTGGGTATCGCTGAAAATACCATCATCATGGTGATGGGTGACAACGGTCCATTCATGCAGTATGCCGGAATCTCCGGTCAGTCAGACCGGGTGTACCGTGGTGGCAAGGCCGACTCGCTGGAAGGCGGTGTTCGGGTAAACGCCTACATTCGCTGGCCTGCGGCGATTGAGGCAGGTTCATCTGCCAGCGACATTATCCATGTGTCAGATCTGTTTACCACGTTCGCCAAATTTGCCGGCGCCATGGATGAGGTTCCAACTGACCGGGTGATCGATGGTTTGGATCAAAGCAGTATGCTGCTGCTGGGTGATACACATGGACGCCGCGATTTCGTGCACATCTATGAAGGTCATTTGTTGAAAGCGGTAGTCAAGAACAAGTACAAAATGCATATGCCACCGCCGGGTTCCAATCCTATTGCAGCGCATATCTTTGATCTTACACGTGACCCACGGGAAGAAAGACCGCTTGATTCCATCAAGTACGGCCCATGGGCAGGTGGACAGTTCGCCAACATGATAATGCGACACATGGCTTACAAAAAGTTGCATCCGGACTGGCCATTACCTCATGCGATGCCATATACGGGTATCGAGAACCTCAGGCCTGAAACCGAGGAAATGATCAGGGTATTTTCGTTGGGACAACCAGGTAAGAAATAATGCCAGAAGCGTTACCGAAACTGGCCACCCCCTTGTGGGTGGCCTTTTCGAGTCCGGAAATTGTATTCTGCAATTGTTAGCATGCAAAATTTTCCCCCAATACGACCCCCTGTTTTATTGCTGGTGTTCGCCTTGTGGACCCCATCAGCAATAGCGCAGGATCAAACTGACAATCAGCCTGCAGAATCGTCTGCCCAGGTTGAGACTGCGGAAATAGCTGCAGTCAAGTTGGATCAAGAAGCGCAACAGAGGCAAAAAGATAAAAACGCAGATGTTCGTGAGGCTGTACTCGAAAACCTGGACCTGAAAGAGGTTGAGAAACAGTATGATGACATGCCGGTGGAGTCCCCGGAAACGGACGCCGAGGAGACCACGCAGGATGATGTGGTACCAGAGCCTGTCGAGGACAAAGAAGAATGGTTTGACCGGTTCTCCGCCGCTGCTGAGAGAATGCAGAATATTCCCTATCTGAGTGACAGAGGATGGTTACATTTTGGCCGGGTTGAGTTTGAGTACGGCCACTTTTTCAAATCCGAGTTGCTCGAAGACGATTCGGGCTTCAATTTTCGCAGCCTTCGTACTGGCATTATAAAAATTTTCGACAGCGGTATGATCGTCAAACTGGATATAGACCTGACAGACGGCGACAGTAATTTTACGGATTTGTATGCTCGCTTTTCGACCAAGTTGGGATTATTCACACTCGGTAATCAGAAGGTCGCTTTATCCCTGGTTAACCAGACATCCAGATTGGCTCGAACCTTTATGGAAGAGCCCCTGCCTTCTGAGGCCTTTGGTCTGTCCCGCAGGTTGGGCGTTGGCTGGGATGTTCATCGCAAAAAGATCGGTGCCCACCTGACAGCTTTTGGGCCTGACCTCAATACAGGGATTGGGAAGTTTGGCTATGGCTTAAGAATGTACACCAACCCAAAGCGAACCCGCTGGAGCCTGGCACACATTGGTATTTCGGGTGTGCGCGAGGAAATGGATCGGGATGCCCGCTTCAGATCACGCCCGGAAACCCGGATAACTGATACCTATCTTGTAAACACCCGTACGGTCCCGGACGTGAAATCACAAGGCATATTGGGTTTGGAAATGGCCATTGCCCACAAGAATTGGTCAATTCGCGGAGAGTATTTCTATACTGAATGGGAACGTAAGAACCAAAAGAATACAAATTTTTCCGGTTATTATGCACAGGCAAACTGGGTGCTTTCCGGTGAGTCTATTCAATATGCGCAAGGCCGGTTTCTGCGCATTCGGCCTGATAGTTCAAAGGGTGCCTGGGAGCTTGCCTTACGTTATTCGGCGATAGACCTGAATGACCAGGATACCCAAGGTGGCGCAGAAAAAAACACGACGCTGGCGTTGAATTGGTACAGTCCTGGAATGCAACTGCGTATCCAAAGCAATCTGATCTATGTTAAAACTGATGCAATTGCCGGTAATGTAGACCCTTTGATTTTACAGGTGAGGGCACAAATACATTGGTAATGTCACCAAAAAATTATCCTCTTTGGGTAAGTTGCCCGCACTCTCCTGGGTTGAAGTTTATTAAGTAGCACTGAGGCTGAATAAATGAATAACTACCACCTAAAAAACGTTCTCTGGCTCATTATCATTCTAATGGTAACCGTGGCCTGTTCATCTGCACGGCCGTTGATGCCGGTACCCAACGTTTACCAGGGTCAGACAGCGGAGCAGGTATGGTCCGGTGTCCCCGAAGACTGGCATCACAGCAACATGAAACTCATGTATGCCACGGATCGTGAGCCACGTAAGAATGAAAACGGCGATTTGGAGTATGGCAGTGGACGATCTGCCTCTCTTGCCTTTGGTACGGTGGAGATAAACATCAAAGATAACCCGTCATGGGAAGAGTTCACAACATTAAGCCTGGAAAGCAAACGAACCAAAAAACTTGAGATGCTAATGGGCCCTATTGTGGAAGAAAACCGTTTGCCACCCACACCACACCCGGCAACCTATGTTGACGGCAAGATACAGTTCTCTCCGGAACGTATTGCTGATGCGCGTGAGGTGGAAGCCCGTATGCATAGCAGAGTTTCAGAAATACTTGCTCAATCACCACGCCATGAAGTGGTGATTTATATTCATGGTTACAACAATGACTTCAACGATGCGGCCTTCCAACTAGCTGAGGTATGGCATTTTCTCGGGCGGAAACATCTACCGATTCTCTACACCTGGCCAGCCGGACATGAAGGCGTTTCGGGTCTGAGAGGCTATAATTATGATCGCGAGTCCAGTGAATTTACCATCTATCATCTCAAGCAATTTTTGAAGTCACTGGGCAGAATGGATGAGATCGAGAAGATTCACATCATTGCACATAGCAGGGGTACGGACGTCCTGGTTAACGCGTTGCGGGAAGTTTTTCTGGAAATCAGGGCCGAAGGCAAAGATCCTGTAAAAGAATTGCGTATAGCCAATGTCGTTCTTGCTGCGCCGGATATCGACTATGAAGTTATCCTGCAAAGGGTGGTTGCGGAACATGCTGTATCAGGCGTTAACCAGGCTACTGTTTATTCGTCTCCAGGGGATAAAGCGATTCGAATTTCGGAGTGGCTTTACGGCAGCCTGGCACGCATCGGTCACATGGGAAGCGGTGACGTGAAGTCGAAGCTCACGAAAAAGCAGATGGATTCCATAGCGGAGAACTCTCCAATTAATTTAATTCAGTTCACAGGTAAGTCAGATAGTGTCGGACATGGTTATTTCAGTTCAAACAGTGCGGTTAGTTCCGACCTGATAACGCTGATCAATACCGGTGCCAAGGCAGGATCACCACAACGACCATTGATTAAAGAGGGTGCCATTTACTGGGTGATCGAGGACGGATACCCGTATATCGGTTCTACAGCCGAATGATATAAAAAGGGCCGGAAATCCGGCCCTTGTTTTTCATATTGTCCCGTTTTGACGGTACAAGCTTATTTAAATGTCATGCTGTTTTCTATAAGCAACCCTTCCGTTGTCAGGCGTATATCCACCCGTGAACGGTCAAGTACTTGCATGTAGACGTCTTTCATGGCCTCAGAATATTCGATGATATTTGGTTGATTTTCATCCGCATCGACCTGGTATTGTCCGGCCAGCGCAGCCTGGATTTCCATCTGTCTCGCCATATCATAAGATGCTGAAAATAAAGTGCCATCGTCCTGGGATTTTGCATTCATAAATGTCCCAAGGTCCTTGACATGTTGTTCACCAATGGCGGCACCTATAGCGTTGTCGCCCATCAGCGCGAATACTTCAATGCCTTCCATTTGTATCATTTCCGATGGAATCCTGACGGGTTCAGATTGATTGGTTATATCCAGTTCTTCGAACCCGGGTACCATCATGCTGGCCATGCCAACAAACATTTCAGGTTTGTCGACGTGGAGCGCCAATAAACCGTCGGTCCGGGTGATGTCCATGGCTGGATCAAAATCATCTACCTGGACGCGCACACCCAACAGGTTATTGATCATCGGGGGCATTGGGATATCGAGCTTTGTCAGCAGCTGTTCAGCCTGCCGGTTTACGTCCTGAAGCCGAGAGCATTGATAGGGTGCACTAACCAGTGCTGTGGCCTTTTCAAGTACAAAGTTACGCAGTTTGCCGACCTTTAGTGCCAGTGATGCTGAAAGCAGGTGATCTCCCGTAGCGGCAGATGGGATATCGGATACGAGGGCGGCGAGGCCGTTTGCCAGCGAGTCTTCAATTTCAAGGTCATAGCGCATGGCCACTTCATTGGCCGTAAACCGGGTGAACCCGGCCGTCATTCGCGGCGTCTTTGCAATTATTGATTTTATCTCGTCAATACAGACGGCGTCCAATGAGGCCAGCTGAGTATCTAATTGAGAACCCAAAATGTTGCGCGTGTTGCTGTCCGGGTTCAAAAACTCATTGGACAGTTTCTGGATATCGACATACCCCGAACCGTATCCGATGTACGCCTTGTTCTGGTTCAGGATCGCCAATCCATTGCTGGTGGCCATGCTTTGGGCAGGCATTTCCTGTCCAAGAAATGCAGCCAGCATAGTATCTTCAGCAGTGACAGGAAACACGCTGAGAGCCAGTTGTTGCTCAAGAATGGCGACATATATTGCAACCGGCATCCCGTCCTCTGAAATACGCCAGTAAGATGTGCCGTTGAGGTTTTTCAGGGGTAACGCATAACCCATGTTGGTTTCAATCCTGGTGATTGCCTCTCGCAGTGCTTGCGCATCACTCAAACCAAGCCTGATGACAGGAAATACGTCCTTTGCATAAATGGCATGATGGGCTTGCAGGGATATTCCAAGCCGATTGAGGTTCTCCTTGCTTAAACTGCCACCCAGTTCGTCCAGAACTGCCATGGCCAGATGCGCCATCTGGTTATCCTGGAGCTCACCGGCGTCGTAGCTTGCCTGGAATTGTTTGATCTGCTCCGACATGACATCCAGTACCGGTTGAAACCGATCGACATAGGCTTCGGTGATTTCTTCGGGTGCCGTTTCAAGATCGGCGAACACATAGGCCGTGTCAGCGGGAACATAAGCAAGCAGCGGATTGTTGCTTTCACTAACGGCGACGACGGCGTCATCAGACTCCTTGCCACATGCAGCAAGTAGCAAAGCTGCACTGGTGATAAGCACTAATGTTCGGTTAAATTTCATGGTCTTGAAGTCCTGTTTACTGGTTATGTATAGGTGTTATACCACAGTACAACACTAAAGACAATTGTATTTGAGATAATTGTTGATTGAAAAGCCAAATCAGGAAGCAGGGGATCATGCAATAAACCCCCATAGCGTAGGCTATGGGGGTTCTTTGTTAACTGTCTTAAGGCCGGGTTAAAGTGCCTTGAACACCTTATCCAACGTATCGCTGGCATCACCAAATAGCATGCGGGTATTGTCCAGGAAAAACAGTGGATTTTGTACACCTGCGTAGCCCGTGGCCATGCTTCGCTTGAGCACGATTGAAACATCGCCCTTCCAGCACTCGAGTACCGGCATACCGCCAATCGGACCATCGGGATCGGTCAGTGCCGAGGGGTTAACGATATCATTTGCACCGATGACCATTGAAACATCGACGTTCGAAAAGTCATCGTTGACCTCATCCATTTCGAAAACGATATCATAGGGAACCTTGGCCTCGGCCAGCAGCACGTTCATATGGCCAGGCATACGTCCCGCGACAGGGTGTATACCAAAACGCACATTGACACCCTTGGCCCGCAATGTCTTTGTGATCTCGTAAACAATATGCTGGGCCTGCGCGACAGCCATACCATAGCCGGGGATGATCATGACTTCTTTGGCATTCAGCAGCAGTTCTGCGGTTTCTTCAGGCAGAATCGGGTCTACTTCTCCCTGGTCTTCTCCAGATGCCGCGGCAGCTGTTCCACCACCGGTACCGAAGCCCCCGGCGATAACGGAAAGGAACTTGCGGTTCATGGCACGGCACATGATGTAACTCAGAATCGCACCACTTGAACCCACCAGTGCACCGGTAACGATCAGCAGGTCATTACCCAGCATGAAGCCGGTTGCAGAGGCCGCCCAACCTGAATAACTA
>Ga0316197_10000422_pt1 | contig 29345 bp, 26 predicted proteins | sample OudBiesiAoxic_MG_FD_204939 | JGI IMG/M metagenome (GOLD analysis project Ga0316197, IMG submission 204939) | Coastal sediment microbial communities from Oude Bieten Haven, Netherlands - site A oxic | ecosystem: Environmental > Aquatic > Marine > Coastal > Sediment | place: Netherlands... | reverse complement strand
GTTTCGTCGACGTGATCATTCACGACCTCGATGCCGACGACCTGCGCGACCTTGCCGACACCATTCCGTTCGACATGGTGAAAGAGGTGCTGTTCGTCGGCAACTCCGACGAGCTCGCCACCCAGTTCGAGGGCTACGCCAAGAACGGTCTCGAACACATCGTGCTCGCCAACATCACCGGTGTCGTCGGCGGCATGGACGAGATCATGGCGCGTGGCATGGAACTTCCAACGCTGAAGAACGTCCTGTCCGAACTCTGATGATCCAATCCGCGCCGACGCCTTCGAGGAGGCCCCGATGACCGACCTGGCCACGTTCAATCCGTTTGATCCGGACACACTGCAGTGTCCGTTCCCGCACTACGCACAGATGCGCGACGAACAACCCGTGATGTACCTGGAATCGATGGGCATGTACCTCGTGACGCGGTACGACCTCGTGCTGCAGATCGTGCGCGACGTCGAGACCTACTCGTCGCAGTTCGGCATGGCGAGCATGGCAATGCCGGGCGATGCGCAGGAGAGGATGGCCGAGGTGATGGCCGAGGGGTACCCGCGGGTGCCGACGATGCTCACCGCCGACATGCCTGACCACACCCGTTACCGGCGCCTCATCTCGAAGGCGTTCACGCCCAAGGTGATCGCTGAACTCGAACCCGTCATCCGCTCGATCACCACCCGGTTGATCGACGCGTGGTTCGCGACGACCCCCGGGGAGGTGGTCGATCTCGAGTTCGTCGAGCAGTTCGGTGTGCCGTTGCCGGTCGAGGTGATCGCCCATGCGCTCAACGTTCCCGACGAACGGCTGGCCGACTTCAAGCGGTGGTCGGACGACTCGATCGCCGGCATCGGTACCCAGATCGGTCTCGAGGAGCGGCTCGAGGCAGAGAAGGGTGTCAACGAGTTCCAGCACTACTTCGCCGATCAGTTCGAACAGCGCAAGACGAACCCGCAGGACGACCTGCTCACGAACCTGCTGAACGCCCGAGTCGACGATGACGACCCCGACATCACCGACAAGCGTCCGCTCGACATGCCCGAGATGCTGAGCATCGTGCAGCAACTCCTCGTCGCCGGCAACGAGACCACCACCAAGTTGCTCACCGAGACGGTTCGCCTGCTGGCAGAGAATCCCGACCAGTGGCAGCAGCTCAAGGACGATCCGAGCCGTGCCCCAGCGATCGTCGAGGAGGCGCTGCGCCTGTCGACGCCCACGCAGGGCATGTTCCGGATCGCCACGAAGGATCACGAGTTGGAAGGCGTCAAGATCCCGAAGGGTGCACGGATCGTGATCGTGTTCGCCTCGGCGAATCGTGACGCCGAATTGTTCGGTGATCCCGATGCGTTCGATCCCGACCGGGACAACCTGCGTGACCACCTCGCGTTCGGCAAGGGCATCCACTTCTGCCTCGGCGCCGCGCTGTCTCGTCTCGAGGGCAAGGTGGCGCTCGAGGAGTTCGCCCGTCGTGTCGATCGCTTCGAACTCGACGACTCGAACGACTTCGGGTACTTCCCGAGCTTCCTGCTGCGTGGCCTCAAACGTCTCGACGTCTCCGTGACGCCCGTTGGGAGCGACCGATGAGCGGCGCACTCGACGGCAAGATCGCGGTCGTCACCGGATCCAGCCGCGGCATCGGGCGCGGCACGGCGATCGCGCTCGGCGAGCAGGGTGCAACGGTGTACATCACCGGACGGAGCACCGGCGACGGTGAGCTGACGATCGACCGCACCGCTGCACTCGTCGACGAGGCGGGCGGCACCGGGATTCCGGTCCAGGTCGATCACGGCAACGACGACGAGATCGCCGCGCTGTTCGAGCGGGTGCGGGCCGACCAGGGCAAGCTCGACATCCTCGTCAACAACGTCTACAAGATCCCGAGCCCGCCGGCATGGGGCGGCGGCTTCTGGGACCACCCGGTCTCGATCTGGGACGACCAGGTGGGCATCGGGCTGCGGGCGCACTACGTCGCGTCGTGGCACGCCGCCGACCTGTTGTTCGCAGCCGGTCCGGGCAGCGCCATCATCAACGTGTCGTCGCCGGGCGGGCAGAGCTACCACTTCAGTTCGTCGTACGGCGCCGGCAAGGCGGGGCTCGATCGGCTCGGGGCCGACATGGCGATCGAACTCGAGCCCAAGGGCGTGGCGTGCGTGACGGTCTATCCCGGCACGGTCTCGACCGAGTTCATCGTCGAGTCGTCCGGCGTCCGTGACATCGACATGGACGGCGCCCAGACGCCGCTCGTGGTCGGGCGATCGATCGCCGCGTTGGCGAGTGCCGACGACCTGATGGAACGGTCCGGGTCGATCCAGTGGGTCGAAGACGTCGGTGCCGAATTCGGCCTCGTCGACGAACACGGCCGTTCGCCGGCGCCGTACCACCGGCGCGAGTGACGCAGTACAGAAACCGAGAGGGGAAACCATGGGAAAGATTGCTGGGCTCGAAGTCGGATTGCCGGCATCGATCGACGAGGTCGACGCGGCGTGGATGACCGCGGTGTTGCGCACAAGCGGAGCGATCGGTGCCGACTCGAGTGTGACGTCGCTGTCGAACGAGCCGTTCATCGCTGGTGGGTTGCTGAGCCTGCTGTTCCGGTCCGCGATCGAGTCGGACGATGCTGAGGCGCCGGCAACGGTGATCGTGAAGTTTCCGACCGACGTGGCCGCGCAACGTGCGATGGCCGATGCGTTCGGTGTCTACAACCGTGAGGTGGTGTTCTACCGGGACATCGCGCCGCAGTCGGACATCAACATGCCGACGATTCATGCGGCCATGAGCGCTGACGACCTGTCGAACTCGTGCATCGTGATGGAAGACCTTGCGCACCTTCGCCAACCTGACCGCGATGCCGGCGTCACATGGGACGAGGCGGTGAAGGGGATCCGTGCACTCGCCCGCTATCACGCCGGATGGCACGGCTCACCCGAACTCCCGTCGCTGATGGACCCGTTCATCTCGATCGGCGCTCCGATTCAACGCGCCGGGTTGCCGAGCATTGCCGAGAACGGGTGGCCCGGGGCGAAGCGCCATGCGCCTGAGGTTCTCTCGCCTGACGTCGTTGCGCTGGGCGACATGTGGGTCGACCGGCTGAACGCGATGCTCGATCACATGTGCACCAACCCGACGCTGTGCCATCAGGACTGGCGGGCCGACAACATGTTCATCGGCGCCGACGGCGAGATCGTGCTGATCGATCCCCAGATCGCCGGCGTTGCGAACGGCGCCTACGACATCGGCTACTTCATCAGCCAGTCGACCGAACGCGAGACGCTCGGGGGTCGCCACCGTGAGCTGGTGCAGCACTACGTCGACGAGATTGCCGGTCTCGGTCACGCGCTCGACGTGGATCAGGTGTTCTTCGACACGCGCGTGGCCGTCGGGCTGTGTCTGATGTACGGGTTCTCGTCGTACGCGCAGTACGAACAGCTCGACGAGCAGGGCAAGGTCATGACGTTGAAGTTGTTGCGTCGTGGGGCGGAGAGCATCGAGGACTTCGATTCGCTCGGAGCGATCCGCGACCTCCCCATCAGCTGATCCGAACACCCGATCCAGGAGGATCCACATGGCATTCGTCCGAGTTCCGTTCCAGCAGGCATTCTTCGTGCCCGACATCGCCGAGGCCGTCGATCGCTGGGTTGCGACGACCGGCGCGGGGCCGTTCTTCCTCGCGCCGCATCACAAGACCGATTGGTTCCGGTACCGGGGCGAGGACGTGGAGGCCGACGTGTCGTATGCGTTCGGGTACGCCGGCGACATCCAGATCCAGTTCATCGAACAGCACGACGACACCCCGTCGCTCTACCGCGAGATGTACGCCGACGGCGCGGGTGGGTTCCACCACGTCGGTGTGCTCGCCGACGACTACGACGGCGAGCGCCAACGGTTGCTCGATCAGGGATTCGAGATCGCGACCGAACTCCGTGCCGATGGTGCCCAGGCCGTCTATTTCGACACCCGCGAGTCGATCGGTGCTTACACGGAGATCCACTCCACCCCCGAGCGGATCATGAGAACCTTTGAGTTGTGGAAGGCCGCCCACCTCGAGTGGGACGGCGCCACCGAACCCCTCCGCGGCCGCGTCACGTAACGGGTCTGACCCATCACGTCACGCGTCACGTAACGGGTCTGACCCGTTACGTGACGGTCAGGGGAGTGCGTCGATGGTGACGGTGCCGGCCTCGGCGTCGATCGTGACCGTGGCCCCGTCGGGGATGATGTCGGTGGCATCGGCGACCGACACGACGCACGGCACGCCGAGTTCGCGGGAGACGATCATGGCGTGGCTGCCCATCGCTCCGACGTTGACCACGACACCGGCGGCGGGCACGAAGAGCGGCACCCAGGACGGGTCGGTCTGCGGCGCGATCAGGATGTCGCCCGGCTCCAATCCTTCAGGGTCGGCAGCGTCGAGGATCACGCGAGCACGCCCGGTCGCAGAGCCGCTCGAGCCGGCCGATCCGGTCAGCACCGTGCCCACGATGCCGGACTCGGCGGAATGGTCACGCGGGGTCATCTCGGAGAGGTCCGGGACTCGCCCGTTCACCACGAACACCGGCTTGCGATCGAACAGCGTCTGGAATTGGTCCCACCGCTCGTCGAGTGTCGACACGATCGTCTCGGGCGAGTGGCGCAGCCGATCGAGTTCGGCGTCGGTGGCCATGAACATCTTCTCGATGCGATCGATCACGCCGCGCTCGACGAGCCGATTGCCGAACTCGCGCAGAGCCACACGCATCTCGTTGATGATGGTGACGAGATTCGTCTTCGCCCGCTCGCGCCCTGCGAGGAACAGTTGCGCCGAGCCGAGTGCCGCTTCGAACATCCCGGCGGTTTCGGCGTCGCCAGCGACCTTCTCGCGGATGTCGGCCACGATGCGGTCGCGTTCGACGACGGAGGCACCGTGGCGAACGGTCGGCGCCTGGCTCTCGTCGGAGCGGCGCATCAGGTCGATTGCCGCCAGCGCGATCCGCGGCTTGACCTCCCAGGACGTCGCGTAGAGGTCGTACTCGTTCTGTGCCCGTGAGCCATGTTCGAAGAGGAACGTGTCGAACCGCTCGAGGAAATCCGCTGCGTCGGACGCGTCCGACGCTCGCAGCTCATCGAGCACGTTGTCCGGACCGGCATCGAAGGCCTTGCTGACGACGTCGGACGCGGCGGCGATCCGGCCGAGCTCCCACATCGCGTGGGACGGCGCGGCGGAGTCGACCTCGATACCTGCGAGGAGCCGGATCGCCAGCGTCGGGTCGCCGATGCCCTCGCACACCGCGCCGAGTGCGCCCGGGCCGAGCCCCGAGAGCGACGACACGCGCATCGCGTTCTCGAACGTTTGTTGCAGCAATGGCACCATCGACCGGGCGCGTGCCAGCAGCGCGGCGTCGGATAGTGATGCGAGGTCGGGCCGCTGGGCCCGCTGAGCGCGCACCATGTCGCGGTCGTCGTCGAGTTCGGGCAGGGACGTGGCCGACATGGCCCAGCCGACCGACTCGCCGAGTTTGGCCTCGTTCGACTCCGAGATGTGCCACGGCTCCTCGTCGTACGGCGGCACCTCGTCGCGCTCGTCGAAGAACGCCTGGTCGATCATCTCGGGGGACGCGCCGGGCATCCGGGCGCCGAGGATCCGAGTCAGTGTGAGCGGGTTGTAGACGTAGCCGCCGAACATCTTGAACAGGTCGGGGGCGTCAGGGTTCTCGTACTCGTCGTAGTCGAGCGCACCGAGGTCGATGTAGGCGTCACGTAGGCCGGGTGACATTCCCTTGAGCAGCACGAGGCTCTTCCCGAGCGGGCTGAAGGGGTCCGGGAACACATCGGCGGCGTTGCCGCGCGTCCATGCCGGAAAGCGTTCACCGAGTTCGGAGTCGCCGATCCATCCGCTGCCCTGTCCATCGCTCATCGTTGTTGCTCCTTCTCCACCGGTCGTGACGCCGCAGACACTACTGACGACGCATCGGCGGGTCGGAGTCGAAGGGTCAGAGGATCTTGGTGTCGCGGTCGTCCCAGAACGGGGAGCGCAGCTTGGCCTTCTGGATCTTGCCGGTGCCCGTGCGGGGGAGCGCGTCGACGAAGTCGAACGAGCGGGGTCGCTTGTACCCGGCGAGGTGCTCGCGGCAGTAGGCCACCAGGGTCGCCACCACGTCGTCGCTCGGCTCGACGCCGTCGTTGGGCACGACGATCGCCTTGACCTCTTCGCCGAACTCCTCGTTCGGCACACCGATCACGGCGACGTCGCCGACCAGCGGGTGTCCGCCGAGGACGTTCTCGATCTCGGCGGGATAAATGTTGACCCCGCCCGAGATGATCATGTCGATCTTGCGGTCGCTCAGCCACAGGTAGCCGTCTTCGTCGACGTAGCCGACGTCGCCGGTCGTGAACACGCCGGGCTCCAGATGACTGTCGGCGGTCTTCTCCGGGGCGTTGTGATACTCGAAGTCGGCGCCCATTGCGTTGCGGAAGTAGAGCGTGCCCGACTCGTTCGGGCCCAGACGCGTGCCGTCGTCGCCCACGACGAGGATCTCCATGTTGTCGAGTGCCTTGCCGACGCTGCCGCCCTTGGCCATCCACTCCTCGGAGTCGATCATCGTGATGACGGAGCCTTCGGTCGATCCGTAGTACTCGGTGATCTTCGGACCCCACCAGTCGATCATCGACTGCTTGACCGCCGGTGGGCACGGAGCAGCACCATGGAGCACCAGGCGCAACGACGAGCCGTCGAACGATTCCTTGACGTCGTCGGGAAGATCGACCAGTCGCTTCATCTGTGTCGGGACGAGGTGGATGTTCGTCGCCTGGTACTCATCGATGAGCCGGAGCACCCCGGCACTGTCGTACTTGTGCTGCATCACCGTGGCCGAACCTGTCAGCATCGGAAGGAACGAATAGGCCCACTGCGCCGAGTGGTAGAACGGACCACACAGCACCGTTCGACCCGGACCGCCCATCTGTTCGGCGAAGCCGGCACCGATCAGTTGCCAGATCGACGGGTCGGCGCCCTCGGGCATGTTGGTCAGCGATCCACGCACGCCCTTCGGATTGCCGGTGGTGCCGCTCGTGTAGAACATCGGACCGCCGAAGCTCTGGTTCTCCGGTTCGTCGGGGGACCCGGCTGCCACGAAGTCGTCGAAGTTCTGGAATCGGTCGTCACCGGGTGCCCCGATCACGAGTGCGAGCCCGATCGCGGAGCAGCGCTCGTCGCTGAGTGCTTTGGCCACCTCATCGACGAAGTGGTGGCCGACGATCACCGCTTTCGAATCGGAGTCGTCGAGGATGTAGGCGATCTCGCTCGCGACGAGGTGCCAGTTGACCGGGACGAACACGATGCCGGCATTGGCGCACGCGAACGCGGTCTCGAACCACTCGTTGCAGTTGCCGCTGAGAACGGCGATCGTGTCGCCTGCTCCGATGCCGGCGTCACGAAAGCTGTGGATCAGGCGGTTGACGCGTTCGTCGAACTCGGCCCACGTGCGAGTGCGCGTGTCGTCGGCGAGGGCGAGTTCGTCACCCTTCTCGGCAGCGAATCCGGAGGTCAGAACAGCCATTTTCGATCAGGCCCACGCATTCTGGAACGGGGCGGACAGATCCTGTGGTCCGCCGTACTGGATCACCAGCTCGCGGCTTGCGAAGAGCCACTCGTCGTCGACTCGCGTATAGAGGTCGTCGTAGTACGCGAGCAGGATCCCCTTCGAGTCGTCGGCGCGCCACCAGTGCTCCATGATGTAGCAGCGGCCCGAGCCGGTGCCCGCGTCCTCGTCGAGCGTGGCGGTCGAGTTCACGACGTTCTGCACCACGGCCTTGAACCCGTCCATCGCCGAGTTCCACAGCCCGAGGATCGCCTCGCGCCCTTCGACCCGCCGTCCCTTGCCCAGCTCCCACACGGCGTCAGGCGCCCATGTTGCCGACCACTGGTCCGCGTCGCGATGGACGACGGCGTCGGCGTAACGGTGGGTGAGGTCGGTGATCTCGACTCGGCTCATGCGGTGGTCTCCTGCTGTTGATGGGTTCGGCCGTCGGCGATGTACCGACGGACCATGTCCTGGAGGTGGCGCGCACGCACCTCCTGATAGTTGCCGAGCGTCTGCCCGCGCTTCTTGCTCGACTTGAAGCCGCGGGTCTGCGCCGCGAGATTGGTCGTGTCCTGGTCGAGCACCTGACCGAGCGACGTCGGCAGACCGGGGACGGTCGTGTAGCTGTCGTCCACGTCCAGGTCGAACGGCTCGGCTGGTTCCGGCGTCTTGCCCGAGCGTGGCTTCGGTCGGAGATAGAGCACCTCGTAGATGCACTTGTCGGGGTCGGGTCCGTCCGGCCGGAACCGGTAGCAGAGCGGGATCTGCAAACCGGGGAAGAAGAACGCGTTCGGAAAGAGGTGGTACTCGATCGAGTCGATCGTCTCCGCGACCGAGAGGTGCGAGAAGTCGTTGTCGTAGGCTTCGCCGAGCACCCGCTGCATGTAGCGGGCGTACACGTCGCGGGCGCGTTCGCCCTCCGGGATGATCGGCACTTCGTCATCGGGGTTCTTGCGGCCCATCAACATGTTCAGCATCGTCTGCTCGTCGGGGCGCTTCTCCGGCGGGAGGTGCGGGCTCGGCGTCGCGATCGTGTGGATGAATCGGGTGACGTTGTCGCCGAACACGTCGTACTGCGCGTTCGCGTCGCCCGCCGAGTAGATCGACTGACTGTGCGTTTCGAGGATGTGGTACGCCTCGAGGAAGGCCTCGGCCGACGCTTTCCAGTTCGCCGGGAGCTTCTTGCGGATGTGTACCTCCACATAGCGGTCGCCGAGATCCCAGTTCGCGAAGTGCTCGGGAAGTACACCGAGGTACTCCTCCAACGGTCCGGCCATCAGTTCCGGGGCACAGTCGTCGAAGTTGACGAACACGAACCCACCCCACAGCCCGGTCCGGATCTGTGGAAGCTGGAACTCCTCGGTGCCGACGTGCGGGAAGTCCCACTCGCACGGCAGGTCGACCAGTTGGCCGTCGAGATCCCATGTCCAACCGTGGAACGGGCATCGCAGCTTCGGGCTGTAGCCCATCGTGGCCGGTGGCTTGAGCTGGGTGCCACGGTGGAGACACGCGTTGTGGAATGCCTTGATCGACCCGTCGGGTCCGCGCACGATGACCGCCGAGCGGTCACCGACGTCGTACACGTAGTAGTCGCCGGGCTCCGGAATGTGCTCCTCGCGGCAGGCCCATTGCCACGTGCGGCCCCACATGTGATCGTGTTCGGCCTGTGCGTATGCGGCCGAGGTGAACTCCTCGTACGGGATGTCATCGTCGCCCTCGAACGCGTACGACTGCGCGAGGAGGGGCTCGGGGGTCGTGGTCGAGTCGCCGAGGATGATGTCTCGCGTGCTCGGCCCGGGACACCGAGCGTCGCCGGGGTTGATGCTGACGGGGGTGATCTGGTCGGTCATCGGGAGTCTCCGCTGGTGGTCGCCGTGGCAATGAGTGGTGCCTGGTCGAGATGGAATGGGATACGCGGGTCGAGCACCTCTTGCAGTTCGACGATGTTGCCGTCGGGGTCGCGGGCGTAGATCGCGCGAATGTGGTTGCTGCCGAGTTCTTCTGACGTCGGCGGCGGACCGTGGAACGTCATGCCGTTGCTCCGGAGGCGCTCGTACTCGGCGTCGATGTCGACCACGTCGAGGCAGAAGTGCGTGTAGCCCTGGCTCGCCGGATTGCGATCCGGGTCTGCCGGCGTGCCCACCGGCGACTCGTACTGGAACAGCTCCAGGTAGGCGTTGCCGGCCTGCAGCATGATCTGGCGAGCGGCCGAGCCGCGGAGGTCGATGATCCGGTCGATGATCGGCCGATCACTCCAGCCGGTGTTCATCACCTCTGTGAACCCGAGCACGTCGGTGTAGAACGCCGCGAGTCGATCGAGGTCGGGCGTGCAGATCGCCACGTGATGAATGCCCCTGATCATCGTCGTTCCCCCTGGTCACACTGCGATTGGTCGTTGCGCACGCCGGATCCGACCGACTTGCTGAACACCCATTAGGTTAGTTCCGAGGGCACGACGTGGTCTCAGCGGAGCATCGTCGGCCAGACACCAGGAGACCGACACATCAGTGGCGGATATCAGTGGGGCACGAGAAGGGGACGTGATCGACATGACCGACATCGTCGAACAATCAGTTGAAGTCCGGGGTATCACGAGGGCCAAGGCGCCCGAACCCGAACTCGGCACGACGCCGATCACGGGCGAACGGTATTGGAGCCCCGAGTTCGCCCGGCTCGAAGCCGATGCCCTCTGGCCCCGCGTCTGGCAGGTTGCCGGCCGCGTCGACCAGATCCCGGACCCGGGTGACTACGTGACCTACGAGATCGGCCGCGACTCGGTGATCGCCGTCCGCGGTGAGGACCACCGGGTGCGGGTGTTCTTCAACGTCTGTCAGCACCGCGGCAACCGGCTGGTCACCGCTGAGGTCGGCACACTCGTGACCGGCGAATTCCAGTGTGCGTACCACGGCTGGCGGTTCGGCACCGACGGCAACCTCAACTGGGTCCCCGACGAGGACGACTTCCCACAGGGCAGCCCGTGCGGCGTGCGCAATCTGGTCGAGATGTCGTCGGACACGTGGGCTGGCTTCATCTGGTTCAACATGGACCAGGACGCGGCGCCACTGCGCGAGTGGCTCGACCCGGTCGCCGACCATCTCGACGCCTACCGCATGGAGCAGATGAAGCGGACGCACTGGGTGACTGTGGAAGGCGAGTTCAACTGGAAGTGCGTGCAGGACAACTTCAACGAGAGCTACCACCTGCCGTATGTGCACCCGCAGACGCTGGCGTCGATGAACGAGCACCACAGCGGCTGCCAGTTCGACCTCTATCCATCCGGCCATGCGCGCATGCTCATGCCCGGCGGTGGGCCCGGCCCGCAGTACAGCGGCAAGCCCGAGCGAACGCTGAAGAGCCTCGCCGCCGACCTCGAGTTCTGGGGCGTCGATCCCGAGCCGCACACCGACGATCTTCCGAGTCTGCGCATCGCTCTCCAGCAGGCGAAGCGTGAGCTCGGGGCCGACAAGGGATACGACTTCTCGATGTACTCCGACGAGCAGTTGACCGACAACTACCACTACACGGTGTTCCCCAACATCTCGTTCAGCATGAAGCCCGACGGATGCATCTGGCTGCGGGCGACCCCGCACCCCACCGACCCCCAGAAGTGCTACTTCGACATGTGGTACCTGACGCTCTTCCCCGAGGGTTCGAGTGAGTACTTCTCGAACTCGATGAAGGACTGGGTGTCGATCGACCACCAGGTCGAACACCAGACCGGCATCGCCGGTGAGGTCTCCTGCGGACCCGGCATCGATCAGGACGTGGCGATCTGGAACACGCAACAGCAGGGTCTGCGGTCACGTGGATTCCGCGGCGAGTACATGCCGTGGCAGGAGCGGCGGATCCGCTTCTTCCACGACAACATCGACCGGTTGCTTGCCCAGGGGTCGCTCGGTGGGTGACGGCTCGACGAGTGATGGGGACGCAGGGATCGAACTCGGCGACCTGAGCGATCTCGCCGACGGCGAGATGCGGTGCTTCGAAGACATCGGACCTGACGGCATCGTCGTGTGCCGCGCCGACGGCGCGCTGTACGCGCTGACCGACAACTGCTCCCACGCCGACACTCCGTTGAGTGAAGGACGCCTGCGTGGCTATGGCCTGACATGTCCGTTGCACGGCGCGTCGTTCGACATCCGCGACGGGTCCCACTCCGGCCCGCCGGCATGGGAAGGGGTCGCGTGTCATCGGGTCACCGAATCCGACGGTGTGGCGGTCGTGGTCATGGCGGGACGTGCAGATCGTGACGATGGTCCGTCGGCCGACGGCAGTCGGCTGCAGACCCGCTGACGGTTTCTGGGGCTCCGACTCGCGGTGGCCCCAGCGCGTCTCACTAGCTTCGCCACATGAGTACGTTCCCCACGACCACCAGTGAGCTCACCGCCGAATGGATGACCGAGGCGCTGCGGAGCTCGGGCACGATCGGTGCCGATGCCCGTGTCGATGAGCTGCAACTCGACCCGGCGAGCGCCGGTGTCGGGTTCATGGGCGAAGTTGCCAGTGTCGGCGTCGTCTATGGCGGCAACGCGGGTGAGGCGCCAACGCGCGTCATCGTGAAGTTCCCGTCTCAGTCCGCCGACATCCGGGCGATGATGCACCCGACGCGCATCTATGAGCGTGAGCACCGCTTCTATGCCGAGCTTGCTGATGATTCCCCGATCCGTACACCGGTGATCCACCACGTCATGTGTGAGCCGGCTGATGTTCCAGTCGACGAGAAATACGTGCTGGTGATGGAGGATCTCTCCGGGCTCACCCTCGGTGATCAGGTGGTCGGAACCACGCCCGAGCAGGCACGCGCAGCGCTCGTCGGCTTGGCGGCGCACCACGCACGGTTCTGGAATGGTGTTGGTCTGGAGGAAGCCGACTTCATCCCGATCATCAACGGTCCGTTGAACCAGGCCGGGTCGCCGATCTACGAGGCGTCACTGCCGGGCTTCATGGAGGCGTTCGGTGAGGTGATCCGGCCGGAGCTGTCCGACTTCGTGGCCGGATACGCCGCCGCTCGGCCGGGGATCCTCGATGCGCTGGAAGCGATGCCGCGGACGCTCGTTCACTTCGACTTTCGTGCCGACAACCTGTTCTTCGACGCCGACGGATCGGTCTGCACGATCGACTGGCAGGCCATCAGCCAGGGCGGAGGCGTGGCTGATGTCGGGTACTTCCTCTCGCAGAACCTCACGGTTGCCGACCGTCGCGAGCACGAGGCCGACCTGCTTCGGGCATACCACGACGCACTGGTCGCCGGCGGTGTGAGCGACTACAGCTTCGAGCAGTTGTTGGCCGACTATCCCGTCGGTGTGGCATGTGGCTGGATGATCCCGGTGCTCGCCGTCGGCAGTCTCGACTTCACCAGCGAACGCGCCGTGACGCTGTGGACTGCAGTGATCGAGCGCGCACAGGACGCGCTCATCGAGCACGGCTACGGCAGCTGACCCAACCGGCGCGCGGTCGTTGGAGCGCGTGCATTCGACCCACGGTCATCTAGGCAAGGAGCATCACATGACAGGACGACTCGACGGCAAGGTCGCGGTGATCACCGGCGCGGCGAGCGGGATCGGCGCCGGCACGGCGCGCATGTTCGTTCGCGAGGGCGCGAACGTCGTGGTGGCCGACCTCCAGGACGAGGCCGGCCAGGCGCTCGTCGCCGAACTCGGCGCCGCCGCTCGGTTCGCGCACTGCGACGTGACGAGCGAGGACGACATCGCGGCCGCGGTCGACCTGGCGGTGGCCGAGTTCGGTCGACTCGACATCATGTTCAACAACGCCGGCATCGTCGGTGTCGTCGGCAAGATCTCTGAGATGCCCGTCGAGGCGTGGGACAACACCATGTCGATCCTGCTGCGCGGCGTGTTCCTGGGTGTCAAGCACGCAGCCCGCGTGATGCAGGATCAGGGCTCCGGTGTGATCATCAACACGTCGAGCACGGCGGGCATCCTCGGTGGTCTCGGACCGCACGTGTACACGGCGGCGAAGCACGGCGTGATCGGGCTCACGAAATCGGTCGCCAACGAGCTTGCCCCGCAGGGCATCCGGGTCAACGCGATCTCGCCCGGCAACACGGTCACTGCAATGACGGCTGCGGTGACGACGGGCGATGCCGGCAACACGGCCGACACCGCCGAGAAGATCGCCGCCGGTTCGCCGCTCGGCTACGCAGGGGTTCCCGACGACATTGCAGCGGCCGCGCTGTATCTGGCGAGTGATGAGTCCCGTTACGTGTCGGGTCACACGCTCGTGGTCGACGCCGGCCAGACCACTGCCGGGATGACCCCGCAGCGGTTCAACACCGGCCCCAGCCGACAGTTCCACGAAGCCGGCCGCGTGACCTGAACCCGTTGTATTCGGGACAGACGCCACGCCAAGGTCGTGAATCAGCGGTCGGAATCGGTGCGCGGCCTGCCCGGGAGTTCGAGGCGGTCGGCCACCTCGGCGAAGAAGTCGAGGTGAGCCTCGGTCGAATCGCGACCGGCGCCCATCGAGACTGCGGCGAAGTGGGTGCCACCGGCGTCACGCCAGCGCTCGGCCTGGGCCGCCGTGTCATCGATCGTCGGCACCCGGAGTGCCAGGTACTCGAGGCCGAAGCCATCGAGCGAACGTCCCTGCGTTGTCGCCTCCGCTCGAACGGCATCGAGCGCGTCGTGCACGGCCGATTCCCGACCGGCGAACATGAAGCCGTCTCCACGCTCGACGCCGCGTCGGAACGCCGGTGGGCTGAACCCGCCGATCCAGATGGGTATCTGTCGACCCGGGCCGGGCAGCACGACGCCTCGATCGAGCCGGTCGAACTCCCCCTCGTATGACGTGACCTCGCCCCGCCACAGGTCGCGCAGGACGTCGATCTGTTCGTCAGCCCGCCGCCCGCGCCGGTCGAACGGTTGCCCGAGGGCGTCGTACTCGACGTAGTTCCAGCCGACACCGACGCCCAACCGGAGACGGCCGCCCGACAGGAGATCGAGATCGGCGCACTGCTTCGCGACGAGCACGGTCTGGCGTTGCGGGAGGATCAAGACGCCCGTCGCGAACTCGATCCGCTCGGTCATCCCCGCGAGGTAGGCGAACATCACGAACGGGTCGTGGAACGGATCGTGCTCGGTGTACGGGCCCATGAGGGCGGGCTCCCGATCGGCGTGCACCGCGCCGACGACATGGTCGTACGCGAGGAGGTAGTCGTAGCCGAACGATTCGACGGCCAGCCCGATGCGGCGGACCGCATCGGGGTCGCCACCCAGTTCCGTCTGCGGGTACACCGCGCCGAGCTTCATCGCGGGGATCGTCATGTCAGCGGCTCCGTTCGCTGTCGGGGTCGACGGGCGAGCTTCATGATGGCCTCGTTGCCTCGGCGCCACCAGACCGTGAGGCGAACGGCATCGATTCGCCAGCGGTCGTCATCGCCGCGCACGAGGTGGTCGTCGTAGTAGCCGCCGATCGTGAACTCCGGATCTGCGCTTCCGGTCCTCGCCTCGAGATCTTCCCGCCACAGGAAATGGGCGGCCTGCATGGAGACCCGGCAGCGGGCCTCCGCGCCGTCGATCTCGACGAGCGGATTGCTCATCGTGTGTTGGGTCGCGTCGAGCCCGGTGAACAGCGGCGTGAGCGCCGCGACCCATGTGTCGACGTCCATCGAGGAGGGGTCGCGGCCGTGATACGACGAGTAGTCGAAGGCGATCGGGCGGGGTGGTTCCACGAAGATCGACCGGTAGCCGGTCCAGTCGCGCTGGTCGATCCCGTACGCGAACCGGTAGACGGTTTCGGCGACGTCGATGCGAGGGTCGTTCATCAGGCCTCCTCAGAGCACGTGCGGCGCAAGTGTGGACAGCGAAAGCGGGGTCATCGGACTCAGCGACGCGGAGGAAATCCCCACCGACTCCAACCACGCGATGCCATCGGCGACGTGTTCGGGCGGGCCGAAGAAGCGTCTGAACAGCCCGCCACCGGCGCGCATCGCGTCGCCGACGCTCGTCGTGACCGGATCGTCGCCGACGCTGAGGAGCATGAACATCGAGATCTCGATGTCGGGGCGAACATCGCGTACCCGTTCGATCAACTCGATCAAGTGCTCATCGGGGACATTCGCCATCACCTCGAGGTCGAGCGACCCGCCCTTCGTTGCGGCGCTCTGCGCCTTGAGTTCGACGCGGTCGAGATGCGGCGTGACTTCGCGGATCGTTCGCGGGCCACCAACCGAACCGACCAGCAGCGGCGGGTCGTCGGTGGCCGGGCCGATCATCGGCACGTCGATCTCGTAGTAGTGGCCCTGGAACCGACAGGCGCCCTCGTGGAGGAGTTGCCGAATGATCTGTGCTGATTCGGCGAACATGCCCGCGCGTTCGCCCGGTGGCGGATACCGCAGCCCCGACCCGGTGATCTCGTCGTCGGCCCAGCCGGCTCCGAGTCCGAGTTCGAACCGTCCGCCGCTCACCCGCTGCAATTGCAGCGCGGCTTGCGCCACCTCGACGGGCGTGCGGAGCAGGTTGTTCACGAACGCCGTCGAGATCTTCACCTCGGTCGTCGCCATCGCCATCGCCGCGGCACTGACCCACACGTGGGGGTAGGCGTGGCGGGACGTGAAGACGTGATCGGCCACCGACAGCGCATGCCAGCCCTCGTGCTCACGCTCAAGCGCCCACGTCGCCGGATCGTCCTCGACGCCGAGCAGGTTCACGGTGAAGCGCACCCTGCGACCCTACGGAACGTCGGTGGGTGCGTCGGAGTCGGACCTTCAGACGTCCTTCATGAACCGCAGAGCGTCGTACACGGCCGCGTGGATGTTGCGATTCGACACGGCGTCGCCGATCCGGAGAAGTCGAAACGCGCCGGACTCGTTGCGGATGAGCCCCTGTGGCCTCCCACCCATCAGCGCGCCGTAGTCGACTGCGCCGAGATTTGTCGACAGCGGTTTGAGTTCGAAGTACAGCTCGGCGTTGACACTCGTCCCGTGGTCGGTGACCACGTAGTCGACGTGTCGCGTCGTCACGTGCGAAGTGTGATCGCTGCCGATCGTGACGCACAGGCGTCCGAGCTCGGGTTCGACGGCCAGCACCCGCTGATTGAGCGTGATGCGGACGTCGGCCTCGTTGAAGGCGCGGGCGTACGGTGCGTGATTCATCCCGCCCACATCGACACCGAGCATCCGTTCGGGGGTGACGATCTCGAGTCGAGCCCCCGAGTTGGCGATCATCTCCGCTGCCGACAACGACGAGTGGCTCCCCGCGTCGTCGTCGAGCAACACGTCGCCGGTCGGGGTGACGTCGCCCCCGAGCACGTCCCACGACGTCACGGTGCGACGGTCGGCGGCGTCGAGCCGCGGTTCGATCGGGAGCCCACCCGTGGCGATCACGACCACGTCGGGATCCTCGGCCAGGATGCTCGGGACGTCGGCGAACGTGTCGCAGCGGACGTCGACGCCGAGCCGCTCGAGCTCTGCATCTCGCCACTCGATCATGCCGAGCAGGTCGCGCCGTCGGGGGTTGCGAGCTGCGAGACGGACCTGGCCGCCCGTCCGCGGCATCGCCTCCATCAGCACCACCGAGTGGCCTCGCTCGCCGGCCACACGCGCAGCTTCGAGCCCACCGGGACCTCCGCCGACCACGACCACCCGCCGAGTCGTTGCGGCGGGCTCGATGTCATGGGGCATCGTCGCCTCGCGGCTCGTCGCCGCGTTGTGGATGCACAGCGCCTCGCCGGCCTCGTAGATCCGGTCGAGGCAGTAGGTCGCGCCGACGCACGGTCGGATCTCGGCTTCACGTCGTTCGATCAGCTTGCGCACGATGTGCGGGTCGGCGATGTGCGCCCGGGTCATCCCGACCATGTCGAGCTTGCCCTCGGCGATCGCATGCCGGGCCGTGGCGACGTCGTCGATCTTGGAGGCGTGCAGCACCGGCAGGTCGGTGTGCTGGCGGACGCGGCCCGCGAAGTCGAGGTGGGGCGCCGCTGGCATCCCGTGGATCGGGATCACCTCGGTCAACTCCACGTCGGTGGCGATGTACCCCCGGATCACATTGACCATGTCGACGAGACCCTCGGCCTCGAGCACGCGGAGGATTTCGAGCCCGACTCCGGCCTCGATCCCACCCGCTTTCGTCTCGTCGACGGCGATCCGGGTCCCGACGATGAAATCCGATCCCACGCGGTCCCGGATCGCCCGGAACACGGCGAGCGGGAAGCGAAGTCGGTTCTCCAGCGAGCCGCCGAATTCGTCGTGGCGAGTGTTGGTGAGCGGCGACCAGAACTGATCGAGCAGGTGCCCGTAGCACTCGATCTCGACACCGTCCATGCCGCCGGCTTGCATCCGTTCGGCCGCATCGGCGTAGTCGTCGACGATCCGCTCGAGGTCCCACTCCTCGGCTTCTTTCGGGATGGTGCGGTGCGCGGGCTCACGCAGCGGAGACGGTGCGACGACGGGAAGCCAGTCGGCCTGACCGTAGGCGGTTCGCCGGCCGAGGTGGGTCAGCTGGATCATCACCGCGGCGCCGTGCTCGTGGACGCCGTCGGTCAGGCGTTGGATCCACGGAACGATGCCGTCGTCGTAGGCATGCAGGTTGCCGAACGCTGGTGGGCTGTCGGCGCTGACGATCGCACCACCGGCGGTCATCGTGAGCGCGACCCCGCCCTTCGCCTTCTCCTCGTGATACAGCCGGTAGCGGTCGGTCGGCATCCCGTTCTCGCCGTACGCCGGTTCGTGCGACGACGAGAACACCCGGTTCCGCAGTTCGATGTTCTTGATCGTGAACGGCTGCAGCAGCGGATCGTCCATCGGCCCAGTTGAGCAGATCGGCCGGCCGAGTTCTTGGGTGAACGCGGCTGCCCGTGGCCGCCGATTGTCCAACGCGACGCGGCGAAGCGGCAAGACTCGTCACGTGCTCCCGTCCGCGACCCGACTCGTCGTCGACCTCATCGGTTCGTCGCCGAACGTCTTGCTCTGCGTCAAGCGTCCCGACGGTGGCTACCTCGAGGTGAACGACACCTTCGTGCGTCGGATGCGCTGTACCGATCGCTCCGAGTTGATCGGCAAGAGCGTCGACGACTTCTTCCCACCCGACCTGGCTGCTGCCTACCGCGCCGAGGACCAGGCGCTCATGCAGTCCGGCCGCCCGCGTAAGAATCAGCTGGAGGTGATCACCGATGTCGACGGTCGACGCGACTGGTTCCTGAGCACGCGCGTCCTTCACCGCGAGGATGGCGCCGACGACGTGATCGTCGCTGTGTCGACGCAGACCGGGTTGGGCAGCCGAGGCGGAGCGCTCGGCGAGGGGCTGCGGACCGCGCTCGACGTCGCTGCGAGCGGGGACCATCCTCGGCTGCGGGTGAGCGATCTCGCCGCGGCTGCAGGTTTGAGCACGGATCAGCTCGAACGGGCGATGCGGCGGGTGCTCGGGGTGTCGCCGAAGCAGCATCTGATGGCGCTCCGGCTCGACCGTGCCGTCACGCTGCTCGTCACGACGGACGGTTCGCTCTCCGACATCGCGGCGGCGTGTGACTACTACGACCAGAGCCAGTTCACGAAGTACTTCAAGGACGCCTTCGGGGTGACGCCACGGCAGTTCCGGTCGGCGGCTGCCGTGCGAGAGTGAACGGTGCTCGGTCGTCGTCGGACAATCGGCGCGAAACGGCGGTCGAATCCGACCTAGACGGGAGCGGGAGGACGAGCGGATGATGTCGGTGTGATCGATTCGGGGATCGGCACCCGGCGCCGCACGGTCGACGACGTCGAGCGGCAGCTGCGTGAGCGTCGGCCGGGTCACACGCTCGACGGCCCGTTCTACACCGACCCCGGCGTGTACCGGCTCGACCTCGAACGGATCTGGTATCGCGAGTGGATCTTCGTCGCGCACACCGCAGACATCCCCGAACGGGGGAGTTACGTCACCGTCGCGGTGGGCGACCATCAGGTCGTGGTCGTGCGCGGCGATGACGACCGGATCCGAGCGATGCACAACGTGTGTCGGCACCGTGGATCGCTCGTGTGCGGCGACGAACGGGGCAGGGTCCGGAACCGGTTCGTCTGCTCGTACCACCAATGGTCGTACGAACTCGACGGGACGCTGGCACGCGCTCGGGCGGCCGGTGACGACATCGACGCTGGCAGCCTCGGTCTGCTGCCCGTCGCCTGCCACGTTGCCGGGGATTCGATGATCTTCGTCTCGTTGGCGGACACGCCGACCGATTTCTCGCCGATGCGGGCACTCACCGACCAGTACCTTGCACCGTTCGATCTCGGTGCGGCGCGCATCGCTGCGCGATCGGTGACCGTCGAGGAGGCGAACTGGAAGCTCGTCATGGAGAACAACCGGGAGTGCCATCATTGCCGGGGGAATCACCCCGAGCTGTGCGCCTCGTTTCCCGAGGCTCCGTTGCACACCGGTGGAGCGACGGCCGACGACCACCGGGCGCTCGAGGACGTGGTCGCTCGCGGCCAGGCCCACGGGCTCCCGAGCGCCTACATCGCGTCGCCCGACCATCAGTTCCGAGCGATGCGGATGCCGTTGAAGGGCGACACCCGGTCGATGACCTCCGACGGTGCCCCCGCGGTGAACCGTCGGTTCGGAGAACTCCCCGACGTCAACCTCGGCGATGTCCTGCTCTATCACTACCCGACGACCTGGAATCACTTCATGGCCGACCACGCGGTCACGTTCCGGATTCTGCCGTTGGGCCCCACGCAGACCCAGCTCACCACGACGTGGCTCGTGCCCTCGGACGCGGAACCGGGATTCGACTACGACGTCGGCGAACTCACTCGCGTCTGGACGACCACGAACGCGCAGGACACCGAACTTGTCGAACGAACCCAACGCGGGGTGCAGTCACCCGCGTATCGACCGGGCCCGTACGCCCCGGTCGACGAGTTGGGTGTCATCCAATTCGTCGACTGGTACACGGCGCGGATGCTCGCCGCACCCATCACAATCCGCTGACGTTCGGCGAGCTCTCGATCCCCGCTTCAGATCTCGAATCCGATGGCAGCGATCGGCGTCGCCGGTGACATCTGCGGGGGTGCGGCCATGAGTGGTCCGAAGTCGGCCATCGCGGCCTGCATTGCCGGGCTCTGTCCGTGCTGTTGCATCGCCGATTCGTCGGTCATCAACGCGAAGAACGCGAACGAGTCGTCCGGGCCCCGGTGGTACGAGTAGATCTCGACCCCGGGCTCGTCGCTCGCTGCCTCGACCATCCGCGTCAGTACTGCCTCCATCTCGTCGGCCTTGCCGTCCTGGCAGGTGATCGTTCCGATCATCGAGACCTTTGCCATGTCATGCTCCATTCTCTGTGTCGAAAAGCCCGTGGTTCAGACCCGAAGGTAGGCCAGAACCGCCATCACGCGGCGGTTTGCGCCGTCTTCGGGTTGCAGACCGAGTTTGGAGAACACGTTCGAGATGTGTTTCTCGACCGCTCCGGCAGAGACGACGAGGCGATGTGCGATGGCCCCGTTCGAGAGCCCTTCGGCCATCAGCCCGAGGACCTCGCGTTCTCTCGGGGTCAGGTGCTCGAGTTCGCTCGACCGCTGCGACCGACTCAGGATCTGGCTCACCACCTCGGCGTCGACGGCGCTGCCTCCGTCGGCGACCCGTCGGAGCGCGACGAGGAAGTCCTCGACGTCGATCACCCGGTCCTTGAGCAGGTACCCGACGCCTGAGACGTCGCCAGCGAGCAGCTCGCCGGCGTAGCGCTCCTCGACGTACTGCGAGAGCACGAGCACGGCGATCGACGGCGAGCGTCGACGGATCTCGATCGCTGCCCGAAGACCCTCGTCGGTGTGCGTGGGGGGCATCCGGACGTCGACAACACAGAGGTCCGGTTCGTGTTCGGTCACGGCGTCGAGGAGCGCGTCGCCATCACCGACGGCCGCGACCACGTCGAAGCCCGAGTCGGTCAGCAACCGCACGATGCCGTCGCGGAGGAGCACCGAATCGTCGGCCACCACCGTTCGCAGCCGCGGTTCGGGGGTGTCGGACGGTTCACTCATCAACAGCTCCTGTCGGGATGCGCGGGATCTCCGCGACGATCAGCGTCGGCCCACCGAGCGGCGACGAAATCGTGAGGGTTCCCTCGACCGCGTTGACCCGAGCTCGGATGCCGGCGATTCCCGAACCCCTGGTCGGGTCGACGCCACCCTTCCCGTCGTCGTGAATCGACGTGCGGATGTTCGCCGCGATCCGCTCGACGTGGATCGACGCCGACCGCGCATCTGCATGCTTGAGGACATTAGCGATCGCCTCGTTGACGACGAAGTACACCGTCTCCGCGACGTCGGTCGGCAGGTCGAGATCGTCGTCGACGTTGACCGCGATCGGAATCGGCGCACCGGCGACCACGGCCGACAGCGCGGCGTCGATGCCGCGGTCGGCCAGGACCGATGGGTGGAGGCCCCGACCGAGCTGTCGCAGTTCGCCGATCGAGCCGCGAACTTTCTCACGGGCGTTGATGATCAGCTCTCGAGCTCGATCCGGGTCACGTTCCAGTTGCTGCTCGGCCATGCCGAGGTCGAGACCGATCGCGACAAGTTGCTGTTGCACACCGTCGTGGAGGTTGCGTTCGATCCGCCGCCGCTCGACCGCGACGGCGTCGAGGATGTCGTCCCGCTGCGTCGAAAGCGTGTCGACGCGGGCGCGGGCTTCGGTGAGCTCGTCGATACCGAGGAACCACTGCGTGATCTGCGCCTTGAACCGTGCGACGAACACCGCAATCCGGGGTGCTGCGCCGAGCGCCGCGGCGGCGACGACCAAGCCGAACACGATCGAGAACCCTTGGAACGGGTTCGGGTCGAAACCGGTGCCGAACAGTCCACCGTTCAGCACGGTCTGCTGAACGATCACGAATCCGAGCAGTCCGACGTTGCCGATCAGCGTCCCGATGAACACGTTCAGCAGCAGGAAGCCGACGTGCCGCCACCGTTCTGCGTCGGTGAGCGCGCGCAAGCCGAGGCCGGCCATCGGTGCGACCGGGCGGGGGTCGATCTCGACATCGACCCACCGCGCCATGGATCGTTCGATGCCCACCATCAGCTCTGCCGCGGCGAAGAAGGGACGGATGAGGAAGATCCCGACGACGACGAAGAGCAGCCCGAACACGAGCGTGCCGAGCACGACGAGCGCAACGAAGAATGTGACCGCGGTGATGGTCCCGACGAGGAGATAGAGCGCTGCAGTCCAGCTCTCCTTCTCCAGCAGCGGTGCGTACCACCGCGTCGCCAGCTCGCGGGCACGGTCCCAATCAAGGTCGTTCGCGGGAGGTGGGGGCGATGCTCCCTCGCCCGGAGGCGGCGGAGCAGGCGGTGGCGGCGAGGTCGAGGGGCCGGCCGTCGGCGGTGGCGGGGGAGGAGGCGGCGTGCCGGTCACGACTCCAGTGTCGCGCCCCGTGCCGATCATGCCCCACCTCGCAGGCTGACGGCGATCGGGCGGCGGGCGGCGCTGTGCACGACGGTCGTTGCGAGCAGCCCGAGTATGGCTGCGGTTCCCAAGACGATGAACGGCACCGCGGCCGTGGCATCGGTGACCCCGATGTCGATCGCGTTGCTCGCCTCGAACGAGGCGATGATCCCGCGGGCGCCGAATGCGCCGATGACCAATCCAAGCGCGACCCCGACGACGCCCAGCGGCAACAACTCGCGGAAGAGCAGGCCGCGGAGGCGCCGCTTGCGGGCGCCGAACGCCTGGAGCGCCGCGAACTCGTGGCGCCGCTCGAAGAGGCTCACCGTCATCGACGACAAGACGGCGAGTGCCGCGACACCGCTGACGAGCACGCCGATCGCTCCGAAGATCAGGACGATTGCATCAGTGCCGGCGGCGTCCTCGGCAGCGATCTCTTCGAGCGTGGTGATGGCCAGCGGGGCGTCGGAATGGAGCATCGGTTCCGCGTTGCTCGACCACACGACGTTGGCCATTCCCGGCGCGCTCAGCTCCTCGGAGAGTCGCTGACGTTCGACGTAGATCGCCCGGCTCGAATCGTCGGAGAGACCGCTGATCACGAACTCGGCCGACCCCGCGGCGAGCTGCACGTCGATCGTGTCGCCGACTGCGAGGTCGGTTCGCTCGGCGAAGCCTGCGCTGACGACGGCGTCGCTGCCATCCTCGAGCCAAGCCCCGCTCGTGACCGCGGGGTCGATCATCGAGGAGTCGACGCGGAGTCCATACACGTCCATCTCCCAGTTGTCGAGCTGCCCCCCGGTCCAGACACCACCCTCGGTGTCAGCGTTGGTGTCGAACTCGTCGGCCGTCAGCGGGAGACCCGGATCACGGGCGATCGCCAGCGACTCCCACTGCCAGACAGCGTGGGCCGAAGTGTTGTAGTCGTTGACCGACGTTGCCAGCGTCGGGATGAGGAATGCGGAACCGACCGCGGCAGCGATCTGGACGGTCACGGCGGCTGTCCGAGCGGGACGACGCAGCGACGTCCGAGTCGCCATCCGGCCGATGAGGCCGCCCCGTCCGATGCGAGCCGACAGTCGTTGGAGCCGTGTTGTGCCGAACGGTGCGCCGTCCCGGTCGCGCAGCGCCGTGACCAGGGGCACGGTGGCGACCCGACGAGCGGCGCGGGCCGACACCAGGCGGGCGCCGATGAGGACGGCGACGGCCGAGCCGACGATGACGGGGATGTCGACGGCGAAGCCGGGGGTGATCCCGACGAACTCCTGGAGAACCATCCGTGCAATGAGGTTGCTGATCGCGATGCCGAACGGGAGCCCGATCACGAGCGCGGCCATTGCGATGCCGACCGCGATGCGGCGGAGGCGGCGCCGAAGCGGACGCTGCCGTCCGCCGAGCGCACGCATGACGGCCATTTCTCGCGTCCGCTCGGTGATCAAGGTGTTCGTCGTCGACGCGAGGAGCACCAGCGCCACGAGCCCGGCGAAGATCCCGAGCAGGCCGATGAGCTGGCTGACCTGACGGATGTCGGCGTCGATCGGTGTGGTCCCGTCGGGGAAGTACGTCGGGAACCCCGTGTACGCGTCGCCGTCGGTGGCGAGGATGTCGTCGACGTCTGCGACGATCGCCTCGAGCGCGTCTTGGCTGTCGTCGATGGCTCGGATCGTCAGGCGGTCCGTCCCGCCGTCGGCGGTCAACGGGAGGATGGCGTCGAGATCGCCGTACAGCACGCTGCTGTCCGACCACCAGAGCGTCGATCCGACACCGACGACCTCGAAGGTCTTCCCGGTCATCTCGACCGTGTCACCGATCTCCGCGACGCCTCGCTGTGACAGGACCTCGGCTGCGGACACGGGGGCGCGACCCGCCGTGATGTCGACGAGGTCCATGGTCCGGTCGGAACTCAGACCGATGAGCCGAATCCGTTCACCGTTCCACTCGGCGGGGACCGATGCCTGCGCTTCGGCGGCGACGACGTTGTCGAGTTTCGTGATCTCGTCGAGCTGGCGCTGATCGAGCGGGGTCGTGTTGACGACGATGTCACCGAGACCGTCGCGCTCGACGGCGTCGGACAGGGAAGACGAAGCAACCGCCGGAACTGCCAACACACCGATCGCGCCGATGGCCAGCGCGAGCGCGAAGACGCTCGTCAGGATTCGGCCGGGCGCACGCCGGAACTGACGGAGGAAGGCCCTCATGACGCCACTACCTGGTCAGGCACGCGGACCGGCCTGAAGGTCCGTGCGGCGACCGATTCGACGGTGCCGTCGAGCATCGACACGATCTTGTCTGCGGCGGTTGCGAGCGCGACGTCGTGGGTGATGAAGACCACCGTGGTGCCCTGTCGTGCGGCATCGACCAACAGCTCGAACACGAGATGGCCGCTCGCCTGGTCGAGCGCCCCGGTCGGCTCGTCGGCCACGATCAGGCGCGGCCGGGTCACGAGGGCACGTGCGACGCCGACGCGTTGCTGCTCACCGCCGCTCATCTGGGCGGGCAGCTTGCGGGCGTGCGCCGCGAGCCCGACCGAGTCGAGGGCGTCGCGGGCAGCGCGGCGCCGGACGCGGCGGCTCGCCCCGCGGAGGCCGAGTTCGATCGCGAGCTCGACGTTCTCGACGGCGGTCAGCGTCGGCAGCAGGTGAAAGTCCTGGAAGACGACGCCGACGTGCTCCCCGCGCCAGCCGGCCAGACGGTCGGTGGACATGCGATCGATGCGTTCGCCATCGACGACGAGCGATCCAGATGTCGGCCGGTCGATGCCGGCCACGAGCGCTCCGAGTGTGCTCTTCCCCGATCCGGACGGACCGACGACGGCGATGAGTTCGCCTCGACCGATCGACAGGTCGACGTTGCGAACTCCGACCTGGGCGGCGTCGCCCGACCCCCAGATCCGGGTGAGGTCTCGGGCCTCGACGAGTGCTGCACCCGCGGGCGGTGGAGCAGCCGGGCTGGCGTGGCTGGGAGCGTCGACGGGCGAGCGCTTGGCCGAGGCGAGGGGGGAGTGGGTGGAGAACGAGATCGTGTCCATGACTTCATCGTCGAGCAACGAGGGGCACGATGCCATGCGGTCTCCCGGCCGATTCGGGGTGGGGAGAACCCCACCCCGATGGTGATCCGGCCCAACCGGCACAGCCCACCGACTCCGGTTTGGCATGACCCGTGACACTTCCGGATTTTCCTGGCATGATGCTTCCCGCTCGGTCAAGCGCGGAGTGATTCGTGCCGATGCTGAAGCCGAACCAACGCAAGACCTGCCGTTCCGGTGGCAGAGACGGGTGCCACCCGGAACGGCGGTCTTCGTTGCGTGCGGGGTGCCCGTCTCCCCAGACCAGGAGCGGTGCGGTAGCGGTTCGGCCCGAACGCCCGTAGCCTTCGCAGCTAATCCATACACGGTTCTCGCCGAAGACCGTTGGTCCGCCCCGTGCGGGTAATGACTCCCGAGTCGCCAACCGAGGTGCATGCCTTCGAAGCTCGTTCGTTCCACTCGACTCCGGTCGGCGTCGACGACTCGCTCCTCGATGGTGTTCGCACAACGCGAGCACCCCGAGTTGCAGCGAGAGGAGGTAATGCACATGTCAGAAGGAAACGCACCACGCCCCGACAAGGTGGCAGTGGTCGAAGAAGTCACAGCGAAGCTCAACGAAGCGTCCGCCGTGTTCGTCTCGGAATACCGTGGCCTCACCGTGAGTCAGCTCGCTGACCTGCGTAAGCCCCTGCGGGAATCCGGTGCCGAGCACAAGGTGTACAAGAACACCCTCGTCAAGCTGGCGGCCACGGCCGCCGGCATGGAAGGGCTGATCGAACACCTGACCGGCCCGACCGCCCTCACATTCGTGACGGGCGACGTCGCCGCGTCGGCCAAGGCGCTCATCGAGCAGGCCAAGGCCACCCCGGCACTGGTCATCAAGGGCGGCATGATGGGTGAAACCGTCATGTCGGCAGACGATCTGAAGATCCTCGCCGATCTTCCGCCCCGCGAAGTGTTGCTGGCGAATTTCGCCGGTGCACTGCAGGCACCACTGGTCAAGACCGCAGGTCTGCTCCAGGCGCTGCCCCGCAACTTCGCCTACGGCCTCAGCGCCCTCGTTCAGAAGCAGGAAGAGACTGCCTGAACACCCCATATTCCTGGGGTGCCCGACGGCTCCCCGCTTTGAAACGCAAGAACCGAAAGAGAGAACAACATGTCCAAGGATGAAATCCTCGACGCAATTTCCAACATGACGGTCATCGAGCTCAAGGAGCTCCTCGACGCCTTCGAAGAGAAGTTCGACGTCACCGCAGCGGCCCCCATGGCAGTCGCAGCAGCAGCTCCCGCAGCCGGTGGCGACGCCGGTGGCGGCGGCGAAGAGCAGAGCGAGTTCGACGTGATCCTCAACGGCGCTGGCGCCCAGAAGATCCAGGTCGTCAAGGTCGTCAAGGACCTGCTCGGTGTCGGCCTCAAGGACGCCAAGGACCTCGTCGACGGCGCCCCGAAGCCGCTCATGGAGAAGGCCAGCAAGGAAGACGCCGAGGCCGCCAAGGCCAAGCTCGAAGAGGTCGGCGCAGACGTCGAACTGAAGTGATCTCGTGCGCCTCGAGCGCATGGTTCAACTGAACTGTTCAACGAACACCTGAACGGAGCCCGGTGGGAAACCATCGGGCTCCGTCGCGTCCGGGTGCTCCCGACGAATCGCCGCGCGTCGAGGGAACGACCCAGCCATGAATCAGGTTGCAGTTCGAGGGCTTCTCGAAGAGAATCCTTGACACGGCGTCCCGACTTCTTTACCTTGACCCGCAATTCAGTGCGGGAGCCGACCTGTTCGGCTCTCCAACAGTTTCCTGGACTCGTTCGAGTGTGCTCCGAGTCCGGTTGACGTTGCGTGCGCGGCCTGGATAGGCTCGTCTGTTGCCGTGCGTGTCCCCTCTTCCGCTCTCCCACCAGAGTGTTGAGCCGCGCCCGGTTGCTGGCAGCACCCACAATGACGTCGACCATTCCAGCCGTGGCGTCGTCGAAAACCCTTGGAGAGTGATCCGTGGCGACTCGTCCCGTGTCTCGTGAACGTTATTCGTTCGGCAACCTGAAGGAGCCGCTCGAGCTCCCTGACCTGGTTGCGGTTCAGACCGAATCCTTCCAGCACTTCCTCGACGAGGGGTTGGCGGAGACCTTCCGCAGCATCTCGCCGATCAAGGACTTCTCGGAAAACCTCCAGCTCGAGCTGGAGTTCGATCCGTTCGATCCCGATCTGCGCCCGCCGCCGAAGTTCTCGGTGGAGGAGTGCAAAGAGAAGGACATGACCTACTCGGCGCCGGTCTTCGTCCGGGCGCGGTTCATGAACCGCAACACCGGCGAGATCAAGGAGCAGGTCGTCTTCATGGGCGACTTCCCGATGCAAACCGAGAAGGGCACGTTCATCGTGAACGGCACCGAGCGTGTCGTGGTGAGCCAGCTCGTCCGGTCGCCCGGTGTCATCTTTGAGCCCGGTGAGCGGTTCCGCTTGCGTAACCTCACCAAGCATCAGCTCGTCAAGGGCACGATTCACCCGTACCGCGGTGAGTGGATGGAGTTCGACGTCGAGCACAAGCCCGGCAAGGACGTCACCGCCGGTACGCGAGTTGCTCGCAAGCGTCGCCTCGGCATCTTCACGATGCTGCGCGCGCTCGGCTACGACGAAGAGAACGCACCCGGCTTCCTCGACCGTTTCGTCGCTCACTTCGACTTCCTCGAGGGGCAGTGGGAGAAGGAGCGCGAGGTCGCACCGACGCAGGAAGAGGCGCTGGTCGAGATCTACAAGCGAGCCCGTCCGGGTGAGCCGCCGACCGTCGAGTCCGCCAAGGCGTACTTCCGGAACGCATTCTTCGAGAGCCGTCGCTACGACCTCAGCCGGGTCGGCCGGTACAAGCTGAACCGCAAGCTCGGCGAAGAAGTCGCGCAGCTCGACGAGCTGTTCGGGCTCGGTGGCCTCAACAACGCCGAGGGTGAGCCGCTGCTCGACTACCCCGAAGAGGGCCAGAACGTGCTCAGCCGCTGCGAGGTTCTTGCCTCGATCAGCTACATGCTGCACCTCGTCAAGCAGGAACCGGGCTACCGCCTCGACGACCAGGACCACTTCGCGAACCGTCGCATCCGCAGCGTCGGCGAGTTGATCCAGAACCAGGTCCGCATCGGCCTCAGCCGCATGGAGCGCGTCGTTCGTGAACGCATGACGACCCAGGACGTCGAGTCGATCACCCCGCAGACCCTGATCAACATCCGCCCGGTCGTTGCCGCGATCAAGGAGTTCTTCGGAACCTCCCAGCTGTCGCAGTTCATGGACCAGGTCAACCCGCTGTCGGGTCTCACCCACCGTCGCCGCCTGTCGGCACTCGGCCCGGGCGGTCTGTCCCGTGAGCGTGCCGGCTTCGAAGTCCGCGACGTGCACTTCAGCCACTACGGCCGGATGTGCCCGAT
>Ga0316197_10000421_pt1 | contig 29383 bp, 26 predicted proteins | sample OudBiesiAoxic_MG_FD_204939 | JGI IMG/M metagenome (GOLD analysis project Ga0316197, IMG submission 204939) | Coastal sediment microbial communities from Oude Bieten Haven, Netherlands - site A oxic | ecosystem: Environmental > Aquatic > Marine > Coastal > Sediment | place: Netherlands... | reverse complement strand
ATCCGACAAAGCAAAGCAAGTGCTTATAAACGCAAAAGTTTTACCTACCGACTTACATAACGAAGCCTACATTGAGTTTGATTTAAATTCTTTACAGGCGTTAGAAACTGGCGAAAACTTTGATTTAGCTATTCCGCAAACAGCCGAAACATTCACCGCAGAGGTGACTAATGTGGTTGAGTCTGAAAATGGCGATAAGAGCATATTTGGCAAAATAGTGGGTGTTGATGGACGTATGCACAATACTGTTTTAACGGTAGGTAAAGATGCCGTATATGGCCAATTTACTGCGCCCTCTGGCAACTATGTATTCGAAAGTAAAGGTAAGTACGGATGGATTGCAGCAAAACGCGATTTATATAAAAGCCATATAGAGCATGAAGTAACCGCACCAAAACCCAAATCAGATAAAAGCATCGATATATTTGCACCAAAAATTGATGACTAACCAAAAAATATAAAAAATAACCAAAGCCGCACTATAGGGCAGCGTTAGTGTGTCTGCTTTTCAGACAATCAACCAAATTAAAAACAAGTTCCAACCACAACAAGAGTAAGGAAATACAACAATGAAAAAAGTAATTACTACAACCGCACTGGCTGCGGCATTATGTGCAGCAAGTGTTGCTCAAGCAGAAACCATCGATATTGGTATTTTATATACCGATCAATCAGCGGCTGCAACTAGCAATATTGATACTAAAATCAATCAACTAATTGCCTTTAGTAACCAGGTATACAGCCAAAATGGCGTTGATATAACACTCCGCTTAGCTGGTAAGCAAAACCTAGGTGACTACGCAGTAACGCCGTCTGAAGATTGGTTAGATTCAATTACAAATAGTAGCTACGTAGATGGTTTGCGCAGCGATTGGAAAGCCGACATGGTTGCCGTATTAGGTACTGGTCAAAGTGCTGGTAATGGACTTATTTCATGTGGTTTAGCATGGGTTGGTCAAGGTACTAATGGCAACCTATACAGCTCTATGAGCAGTCGTATGTACTCAATTACTGCTATCGATTGTGGTGCAACTACATTTGTACACGAACTTGGTCATAACCAAGGTTTAGCGCATTCACGCAAACAAGGTGATACGTCTGGTGGTGTATATGTAGATGGTATGGGCCATGGTGTACAAAATGAGTTTGCAAGTATTATGGCTTACCCGCACGTTTACGGTAGCGCTACTCAGTACGATTACTTCTCTAATCCTAATTGGAGCGTAAACGGAACTGCATTTGGTATTACAAACCAAGCGTATGCAATTCGCACTGTTACTGCTACAAAAACAAGTATTGCTAACTTTAAATAAGTAGCCAATAGAAAGTGAGCTAAATAGCTCACTTTAAAGTTTTAACATGTTCTTCCCTGCAGAGCGCTTACGCGCTCTTTTAGATTAAGCTAGTGCACAACCATTTTTTGCTTAATTGCTGGCATTAATGTTTTACCATCGCCATCTACTTTGTTTAATAATTTTAATCCCATCACCTTTGCAAGTACTGGGTAAATATCAAGGTTACTTACTTCCTTAAGGCTTACACCTTGTTTAAATGCTGGGCCAATAGCAATAAGTGATGCTGCCATATCATCAGTATATGCATAACCATGAGTGCCTAAATAGGTTGGCTTTTTACCATTAGTAAATACCGCTGGCGCTGTAGTTTGCACCACAATATCGCCTACACGCGTGCCTTTATTGTAATAGTACGCTGCTAATTGCTCGTCAGTTAATACTGTATAACGACCGTTTGACGCATCTCGTAAACGTGCTTTGTAACCTTCAATATCAGCGTTTTTAGCATCAGGTTGAGTATAAATAAGTAAACGCGGGCCTGTATTTTTAACTAAAAAATTTTCGTCTTGAGGCAGTGTAGTTGTATCAATACTTTTATCCGGATCTATATTCGCCATACCATGATCCGACACAATAACTAAGTTTACTTCTTGCTCTAATTTACTTAAGCGAGCTTGTAATTGCCCCATTAATTCATCAAGCTGTTTAACAGCATCACGCGTTTGCGGTGCGTCTGGTCCAAACTCATGGCCCATGCTATCAACTAACGAAAAGTAACTCGCAATAAAACGTGGACGCTGTGCTTTTGGTAAACTTAACCACTGAATAATTTGATCAACACGGCTTTGGTAATCGCTGTATTTAGAATAATGATAAAAATAATCTGGTGTCATGCCGTTAAATAATGCATCTGACTCAGGCCAAAAATAAGTAGCTGATTTAAGCCCCTGCATTTTTGCTAAATTCCAAAGCGGAATACCCTTTACCCATGTGCTATCGCCTAATGCTTTGCCCATGCTGTAACAGTCGTTTTTACGCGCTTTATCACAAAAGTTATTATCTACAATGCCATGATTTACCGGCAATAAGCCTGTAATAATAGAAATATGATTAGGAAACGTTTTAGTTGGATAAACAGGTATTAGCTTTTGCGCGCGAACGCCGCGCTCCGCCATTGCTTTTAAATTTGGCGCGCCGTGTTTTTCAATATAATCCCAACGTAGGCCATCAATTGATACAAGCACCACTGTTTGCTCTTTTGCGGCAAACGCACTGTTCATCCCTAATAATAGGCAAATTGATACTGCCTTTAAAATCCACTGCTTCATTATAAACACCTATAAATGCACAACAATTACTCAAAAAATTATTTTAAAGCAAGTTGTTACTTTATGATACAAACTGATAGATTAAACCCTGTATATTAAAGACGAATGACAACCGGTTACAAAAACAAATGACGATGTGCTAAAAATTATGCCAGTCATCAATGTAAACAAGGATAAAAACAAAGATGACCATAGATTTTAGTAAAAAAATAACGCCAGCACGTATGTATCGCACCACAGCAAACTTACAAATGGCGCTAGAAAGCGACCGTGGCCGAATAATAAATAGTGCCGCTATTCGTCGCCTACAGCAAAAAACTCAAGTATTTCCGCTTGAACGTAATGCAGCCGTACGCTCGCGCCTTACTCATTCACTTGAAGTACAACAAGTTGGCCGATTTATAGTGCAACGTATTTTTGCAAATTTAAATTATCAGCTACAAAAAAGTTACGGCTTAACCGACCTAGAACGCCCGCTAGAAAGCCTGGTAGAAATGGCCTGCCTAATGCACGACATAGGCAACCCACCGTTTGGACATTTTGGCGAAGCAGCAATAAACCACTGGTTTAATAGCAACCTAGCAAGCGTTACACCCGAGCGCTGTAAAGAGCCAAATACCGGTATAGGTGTTGTATTTAAACACCTTGCACTTGATATTTGTAACTTTGAGGGCAACGCTCAAGGCATACGTATAATTCATTCTTTGCAAACGCTTAATTTAACGTATAGCCAAAGTGCCGGTATTTTAAAATACACGCGCCCAGCTGGGCTTGATACAAAAGACATTCCGCAAAATAAAAATTACTTAATGAAAAAAGTAGGTTACTACTACAGCGAAAAAGCCTTTGTTGAAGCACTCCAAAATGAGCTAACTATAGAGCCTTACTGCCGCCATCCGGCAAGTTATATAATGGAAGCCGCCGACGACATTTCGTACTGCTTAGCCGATATAGAAGACGCCGTTGAAAAAGACATAATAAGCACCGAGCAATTATGCCAAGCTCTTAAAAGCCATTATAAAAAAGCATTAATAAACCTAACAATAGACGATACAGAACATCTAAACTTTGTAGATAAAGCCGTAGATTACGCACTCGATCGCGCCAAAGCACAGCCATATAATTTTAACAGTGAATTTTTTATATACCTACGCGTAGCACTTTTACACCCATTGGTTAATCATGCTGCTAAGCGCTTTATCGAAAATATAGAGCCTATTTATCATGGCGATTTTAACCACGCACTTTTAGAAGACAGAAGCCACTTACACGCTGTAACCAAAACGCTAAAACAGGTGGCGCTTGAGCATGTTTTTTCAAATAAAGAAGTCGAAAAACTAGAGCTACAAGGCTATCGAATAATCAACGGCTTACTCGATTGCTACAAACCGCTACTGCAATTAAACAGCGATGACTTTAAGCGTGCACTCAATGGCGATTCACGTTTATTAATAGAGTCGCGACTTGTTAAAAAGCTCTCTAAAAAGCACTTAAATAGTTACCAACACGCAATAGATGCGATGCAAGAAGAGCCCGATCACTTTGCTGCATACGAGTTTTATTATCGTTGTAGATTAATTCAAGATTATATAAGCGGTATGACTGACCAATTTGCTTACGATGAATATCGCAGCTTAATGGTCATCGATTAGCTGAACTTAAGTTAACTTGCTCTAGATAATTTTCAATTTTGCGCTTAAAATCAAACTATTAATATTTAAGCGCACATAACTTTATGATATCAAAATTAATACGATTTACTCTTTGCTTTACCTTATTTTACAGTGCGCAAAGCGCCGCCTACAACGAAGCTATGTGCATTTTAATCAAACAAGAAATGCAGCAAAATAGTAATAATAAAGCGAGTCAAAAATATCGTAAAGCAGCGCGTGATTACAAAAATAACTGTAATAAACCAAAAGAGATTCAAGCCCAACCTAAACCACAAATAATAGAGCCTGAGCCCACTATTGTTATTCAGCCACAACCTCAGGTTGTTGAACCTGCCCCCGTTATTGAACCTACTGAAGAAGCTGTTAAAAATAGCATCAATGAACAAACACTTAATTTAACTAATGATCAAAAACAACAAATAAACGATCAGCTAAATACCAACAGTAACGAAATAGTAATGGATGCAGAGCCAACAAAAGCAGTACCCGAGCTAGTAATTACAGAGCAAGTAGTTACAGAGCAAAAAAACGAAGCAACAGTAGAGCAAGTAAAACCGGCGAAGCCAGAGCAAAGTGCTACACCTGAGCCTATAAAGGCTATGTCTGAAAAGCCTACGCCTGTAAAACCAGCACCTGTGGTAACTAAACCAGCACCCGTTACTGCACCGCAGCCTGTATCGCAAAGCCCTAGTTCGTTACTTTTACCTACTTTAATACTTGTTATAGTGGTACTTATTGGCGCTATGGTTGTAGTGCGCTTGCGCCGAGCAAAGCAAAGTAAAGCAACGGCAGCACCCGTTATCGTGGCTCAACCTGAAGTTAAATCAGAAAAAATTACTACGCCATCTAAAGCGGAAATTAAAACAACTTCACCTGTAAAAACAACAGAAGAGGTTGATGCTGAGCCTGCTGATATTAGTAAAGTAACCCAAGTAGATAAGATAGTTGAGAGCAACATAGCAGCAAACAAAGAGTCAGAGCCTACGGATATGGCGCAAAATGTTGATGTTGATGTTGAAAGTACAGCTACACCAAGTACAAATGAGCCACACACCGTAACAACTCAAGTGCAAACAAGCGAAAGTGAGACTACACCGCTTGACTCAACACCTCTTAACCCAACTGATATCTCAGAGCAAGCAAGCTCCGCTACATTTAACAAAGTAAAACAAAAACCTGAGCCTAACACTGCCGAGTTTGAAGCCGCCGCTAAAACAACCTTAGAGCGTATTAAAAATGCCAGCAGTTTTAATGAGCCAGAGGTACGCGACTTTGACCCAGATGCAAAGCCAGTAAAAAAACAACGTAAACACCATGCAGCCCAAATAACGGAACATGAGCCAATAGAGGCCGAACATAACACTGTAGAGCCAGTTATTAGCACTCCTGAGCCAGTAACAGCGAGTGAACCGGTTGTAGACTTACATACGCCAGAGCAAATATCTGACGCTCAATCGACTTTGTATACAACCGAGCAAGACTTTAAAGAACCAGAAGTGCGTACATTTAACCCAGATGCACCATTACCTGGTGAAAAGCCAATGCCTAAAAAAGAAAACGCGGAGCCTGAGCAAGCACAAACAGCACAGCAAATTGATGAGCCACAAAATGAGCCTAAAAAAGCAGACAGTAGCAACCCATTTGCAAACTTATCGCTAGATTCAAGTTGGGATCCTGACTCGACTGAAAAGCCAAAAATAGAAGAGAAAAAACGCGCCCCTAAATCGCAAGCATTGATAGACGCAGAAGAGCGCGCTAAAAATATGCAAACCAAAGAGTAAATTTACTGTAGCGCCTTACAAAGTAAGGCGCTGTTTTAGTAACTAAATAATTAACTACTTTTTCACCCCGTATTACTTATTACCTTTGTGCCATCCTTAAATGCGCTTTAGCAATTAGAAGCTTCGCTTCTCGCGCGAGCAAGCTGGGCGCCTACTGGTAAAGTCTAGCACCGTGGTTTATTCACTTGTAGACGCGCAGCTTGCTGGCGTGACGAGCGAAGCTCGTAATTTATATGTTTTGGTGCCTTCTCATTTGCTCCTCTTTTACTTCTCTTTGTGCAATAAGATTTTAAGTAACTTATTCACAAAGAGGTTAAGAGGACGCTGCGCTTTAGAGAAGCCAAAAGTAGGTAACAATCAGCTTTAAATATTAAAAGCTTCACTTCTCGCGCGAGCAAGCAGGTCGCCTAGTGCAATATTCAAGCTTGCGAGTCTTTTGTAAGCCTATAACTTGTTGACGCGATGGGTGCAGTGCATACATTTAACTGGTGGTATTTTTAGGCTGGAGTTTACGGCTACGTTATCCGTAGCCTTGAATTAAAATAACGTGGTCAACAGGTCTTAGTTAACAGCATGTGCGGTACGTTTATTTTTAAGCTTTAATCCGCCAATTAATAGCAGTGGTCCTATAAACATAGCAAGGCCATATACGCCGCCGGTAACTGCATATTCGGGTTTATTCAAAAAGCTGATAGCGATTAATATGGCAAGCGATGCATTTTGAATCCCGACCTCAATAGAAAGCGTCAGCGAGTCGGTTATATCAAACCTAGAAAGCTTAGCGATAAACCACCCTACCACCATAGAACCTATATTTAACGCTAGGCACGCCCAAAATACATCATCGAATGAGCTAATTAATAAAGCTCGCTCTTTTATTACCAATGCGGCAATCATCATGAGCATAAAAAACAACGAAAAGCGCCTAAAAAACGGCTCTGTTTTAATGGCAAAATCACTCTTAAAATGACGTAGCCAAATCCCAATAGCCACTGGCACTAAAGTAATAAAAAACAGTCCGAGTGAAGTGGTTAAAATTGAAAAACTCGCATCGTCTGCTGGTGCAAATTGGTTTATAGCAAAGCCAATAATAAACGGCGTGGTTATTATGCTAATAGCTGTAGAAGCCGCGGTAAGGCTTACCGAAAGGGCTAAATTAGCTTTAGCGAGCTGACTCACTACATTTGACATAGTGCCGCCAGGGCACGCTGCTAATATCATTAATCCTATTGCTATTGGCGTGGGTAAATTAAGTAAATAGCATAAGCCTAAAGCAAGCAGCGGCATGGCAATAATTTGGCCAACCAAACCCATTACAATCGCAAGAGGCTTTTTAAAAAGCCGAGTAAAGTCATTTACAGTAAGCCCAAGCCCCATGCCAAACATAATAAGTGCTAGGGCGAGTGGAAGTACAACCTCTGTTAAAATTGATGCATTCAAATTAGGCAACCTCGTTTATTTTTGTTTTTATAACGAGTACTTCGTAATTAAATGAATAAGGCGTTAGTAGCGTTTTTATTTGCTCTTGTAGTGCACTTAACTCATCTTCATTTACTAAAACATTCGCTTTGATGCCTAACTTTTTATCAGCAAATACGTTTACCTGCACGGTTTTATTTTTTAAATTCGTGCTAATTACCTCTGTTATCGTTTGTTTAATTTCAAGACAAACTAGCTCCGGCTTATAAATTTTACCTACAGCGGTCAACGGTATTTCATCAATAATATAAATAGCTTTTGGCACTGCTGCACGTTCAGGTACGTTAGCACTAACGTACTTGGTAAGTTCTTCCAGAGTGAGTACACTTTGTGGTCTTAATGTCACGTAAAGTACCGGCACTTCGCCTGCGTAGCTGTCAGGGCGAGGAACTGCTGCTGCAAGTGTTACATCACTATGGCTTGTTGCGGCGTCTTCAATCATTTTAGGGTCAATATTATGCCCGCCACGAATAATCAGCTCTTTTTGCCTGCCACATAATGATACATAGCCGTTGTCATCAATTTTTCCTAAATCACCGGTTCTAAAATAATTTTGGCCATTTTCGTCAACAACCCATGCATCTTGATTATGTACGTCTTCAACGTAGCCCGGAAATACGTTATTTCCGGTAATAATTATTTCGCCAACATCGAGCGTGTCGCATACTTTTATAAGTTTGCCTTGCTCATTTATTTCGGCAATTTTAAGTGTAATGCCAGGTATTGGTAGCCCTACTGATGCCTCGGTATTTATTGGATTTACTGGCATTAAGGTACTTACCGAGCTGCCCTCGGTCGAGCCATAGCCTTCAACGAGTGGTGTATTAGTGAGTTTAGTAAATAACGCTTGTAGGTCTGATGAAAGCGGCGCTGCACCACAAATAGCAAACTTCATTTTAAGAGGCGGTACAGTAATTTTTTGCGAAGTAATTTGCTCAACCATGGCTGCGTATACCGTAGGTACTGCCGTCATTACGGCTACATCGTAATTATTAATTATAGTGAGCAAGTTTTGTATTATATTTTTACCCCTAAAGCCTGAAGGGCTTGCTAGTAAAATTTTACAGCCTTTCATTACCGAGGCGATGCCCGTTGCCACTGCCGCATTTACATGAAAAATAGGCAAGCCAACCAGCATGGTATCACCCGCATTTACCGGCGAAAGTAAATTAACTTGGCCTGCGTTTGTGAGCTGGTTTAAGTGTAAGTGCTTGGCAAGTTTTGGTAAGCCAGTTGTACCACCTGTATGAAAATACGCACACACGTCGCTTTGCTCAGGCAAAATAAAACTAGCCGTTTGAGTATTTTGCGCCGCTAATAACTTTTTAAAACCATACACCGGTACTTTATTATTTTGCGAGCAAGCAATGTCCTCACCAAATAAACTAATGACCGCTTTTAAACCGGGTATATGCTCTTTAATCGCCATTACTTTTTGCCAAATATCGCTACCTGGCACAGGCCCTAGAGCAATAATTACTTTGGTATTAGCAGAGATCATAATTTCTTTCATTATGCTTTCATCTAATAACGGATTGATTGGATTAGCAATACCAGCAGCTTCGGCTGCCCACAACGATACATACGTTTCAGGAAAGTTAGGTAGCACAAGTGAGGTAACATCTTTTTTAGTAATACCTAACGAATACAGGCCATTGGCAAGCCCTGTTACGTTATTAGCAAGCTCTTTGTAGCTCATTTTACGATGCGGGTTTGCAAAACTCTTACCTTTAAAGGTCATTAAAATACGATGAATAAGCTTTTTAGAAAATGGAATTTGCGCTTCGCTGATACAATCGCCATCTAAAATATATTCAATTGCAGTGGCTTCACCAAAGCTTTTTGATGATTGTAAAATAGCATGATAAGTGGAGCGAGGAAGTTGCTCTGGGGATATTTCAGCAAGATTTAAATTGCCAACATCGGCGTGGTTTTTAATTGTTGTTATATTCATAAAACCCTCAACGTATTTTTATAATGTGTGTGTTTGTATGTGAGTGCATAGTTGTATAAACGCGATTGTGCTGTGTGGGCAACAACCGCGTAAAATTTAGTCTATCAAAAAATAGCTTACTGCCTATGGATTAATCTAAAAAGCTGTTGTCTTTTGCGGCAACCACCTGATACATAGGCTGAAAATTCCCCCACGTTACAAGTTCTGAACCATTGGCTTGTTTTGTATGTAGCGCTACGTCGTGTGAAATTAGTTTTGGCTCGCCTGCAGCTTGCGCTAATAACTGGCTTTGGCAGCAGCTATCTAGCAATACAAAATTGGCGACTGCGGCATCAACCGACGAACCCGCAGTTAGCAAACCATGGTTTTGTAAAATAACAGCGCAGTTATTAGCAAGTGATTTTGCAATCATATCGCCCTCTTCGCTGTCGGCTACTACACCGCTAAATACATCAAACACACTATGGTTTTCGTAAAATACGCAGGCATCTTGCGAAATAGGTTTAAGTAGCTCACCTAATGCTGAAAATGCACGGCCATAGCGAGTATGTGCATGGGCAACTGCATTTACACTTGGATGCGCCATGTGAATACGCGAATGAATTGCAAACGCAGCATTATTAATGGGCGTACTGCCTTCAATAATATTACTTTTATGATCGACCCTAATTAGGTCAGACGCTTTAATATGCGCAAAGTGCATACCAACAGGGTTTACCCAAAAAGTGTCAGGCTCGATGCAATCACGAAGTGTAATATGCCCGGCAAGGCCTTCATCAAAGCCATACATAGCAAAAACCCTAAACCCAGCAGCTAGTCGCTGTTTCTCGTAAGTGCGTTGTTGTTCAAGGTTCTCGAATTTAGGCGGCATAATAAGTTTAAATTTATCGCTGCCTATGGTCATTTTTGCGGCTTGTTGCTCAAGTGTACTGCTCATAATAATCCTAAATTAAACTCTGTTGACTTTAGTTTAGTCTCGCTTATGATAAATAGAAGTGATGTTAATTAATGGTTAAACATAAATACTATGCATGGAAAGATAGATTTAAACCTGTTTGTAATTTTAAAAACAGTATACCAAGAAGGCAATATTACCAGTGCGGCCGACAAACTACATTTAACACAACCTGCTGTTAGTCATGCACTTTCTCGCCTTAGGGATAAGTTTGACGATCCTTTATTCATTCGCCACGGCAGGCGTATGGTGCCCTCTCCTTTTTGCCAAAAAATAATACTGCAAGTTATTGAGTCGGTACAGGTGTTAGAGGCCACCATGGATAGCGAAAGGCTATTTGATATTGCCGCTTTTAAGCGTGAAATTAAATTTGGCTTTAGAGATATTTTAGAGTCGATATTTTTTCCACCACTCATGAATGACTTACTTACTAATACCCCTAATATCACTATTAATAGCCGTCAGGTTTCTCACGTTGATATGGAAAAGTCACTCGAAAATCAAGATCTCGATATAGTCATTGATGTACTTACGCCAACCAGCAACCACATAAAAAACACTTTTATTTGTAACGAACACTTTTCACTTATTTGCAGACGCGATCACCCAATATTAAATGATTTAACCATAGATAATTACGCAAAAGCGTCGCATGCGGTTGTATCGTTAAAGGGTGCACAGGTAGATTTAATTGATATGGCGCTTGCTAAACATGCATTAGCGCGCAACGTAGTACTGAGGTGTGAGCATTATTTTGCGGCAACTAAAGTAATAAGCCAAAGCGACATGATAATGACCATGCCAAACTCGTACGCGCAGGTATTAAAACAACAATTGCCTGTGCATGTAACCAGCTTACCGTTTGATGTGCCGCTAATGCCCGTACACATGTACTGGCACGAACAAGCACAAAACGACTTAGTAAACAGTTGGATGCGAGATAAACTACTCGCCTTGGCGCAGCAGCTTATCCCAAAAGAAAAACTTAAAAACGGTAATTAAATTGAGCGTGATAGCTACGCCCGCGTTCAGACAAAAAACGATGTGCGTAGCTAATTACAGGCACGTCGTTCGCTTGCGAAAACGTTTGTTTATCGGTTAGGTTTTTAGCTAATAACGATACCGACCAATTCCCTTCACTACTACCAAGCTCTACGCGTAAATTAAGTTTTTCGTAGGCGCTTTGCTGCGCTATTGGGTCAAGATCTTGTTCTAAAAAGTAATCATCACTAAAGTTAAGCGCCAAATTACTGCTTAGAGTAAGGTTTGAAAATACCTCTGTATTGTAATCAATCGCTATATTGCCTGAATAATCGGGAGCAAATGCGCCGGTTTTTCCTGTTAAATCTTGAAATGCCTGCCCAAGTAACTCACCTTGCATAACCGTCGGTGAAGCACTGGCGTATTGCTCGTATTCAAAATCAAGTAACGCAAAATTTGCCGATACCTGCCAACTTTCATTTATTGCCCAGCGCGAGTCTACTTCAATCCCTTTTACTTTAGTTTCGGCAGCATTTTTAACCACAAACGCATTACCATTAAATTCAGATACTTGTAGATCGTCGTACAGGGTGTAAAACACTGTCGCGTTTATTTCTAATACATTTTTAATTGGCTCGGCTTTTATGCCAAATTCAAAGTTTGTGGCTTTTTCATCATCAAACTCAAAACCTGAATTTTCATCAACCGTATTACCTTGTGAGGCATTTAGTCCTGAGCCATCAAAGCCACCGGCTTTGTAACCTATGCCTGCGCTTGCAAATAGCATGGTGTCGTCAAACCCTAAATACTGCACACTAATATTAGGTGATAAGTGCGACTCATCACGCTTAGCAGCAAGGTTATGTACACCCGCTCCCGAAAGCTGTCCTGCAATAGTCGGCGCGGCCACATTAGCAAATTGCTGTACGGCTTGCGGTGTATTGGGCTCAAATACGCTATATACACTTTGCACACTACTCACTTCTTTTTCTTCTTTTTGATAACGCAGGCCAAAATTAGCGCGCCATTGCTCGTTTACATTCCACGTAAGGGCTGTAAATGCTGAGTAGCTTTCTTGGTCTTGATCAAACAACGCATTTACGCCCAGTGATGTGCCAGGCAACTCTGGAATAAGTAACGATGCGCCAAATAAAATATCGTTTGGGTGCTCAAGCTCGCTGCTCATATAAAAAATACCCGCAACGTATTCAAGCGTGCGTCCTGTTGGCGAACTGACTCTAAACTCTTGAGTAAACTGGTTATAGTTTTCTAAGTAGTCTTGTTTTATAAGCGGGACTTCTGAAAAGTCGGCATCAAAAGTTGAGTCCCAATCATACTCGCTATAAGTGGTAACTGAGGTAAATTCGTATTCGCCATGATTATAGGTTAACTGTAATGAGGCATTATCAAGCGTGGTTTTACTTTGTTCATTAAGACCACCTGGGTGGCCATCTCCCGATACCGAACTTGTGTAATCAAGGCCCGTATCGTCACCAAGTAAAAATGAGCGGTACCCCACATTCCCTGGATTTGTAGGATCGCTTGCTATTTGTAAATCGCGGTTGGGTGTATCAATAATATATTGATAGCGCGAGCCATGCGATTCAAACTCACCGTGTTCCCACTTAAACAATGCGTTTATATCATCGTTTATTTGCCAATCTACAGACAAACGCGCCCCCGATGAATCGTTAGATTGCTCATCACTTTGGCGCGCTTGGTTATATAAAAAGCCATCAACCGAGTGATCAAATGCGGCAATGCGTATGGCTAAATCATCATTTATAGGAATATTTATAACGCCTGTAAAACGCTTTTCGTTATCTGATCCAAACTCTGCCGACACATTGCCCTCAAACACATCGGTTGGCGAATTTGAAATCATACTAAATGCGCCTGCAGTGGCATTTTTACCAAACATAACCGACTGCGGGCCTTTAACAAGCTCCAGGCGCTGCATATCTAAAAATGGAAATTTAGCCTGATGTCCGCGCCCTAAATAAACGCCATCTTTGTACATAGCAACCGATTGTTCAAAACCCGAATTAGTGCCTGAGCCAATACCGCGCACAAAAATACGCTTACTGCTTGAGGTTTCGGTTATATGTACGTTGGGTAGGCTTTCGCTTAGGTCGAGTAAATCGTCAACGCTGTTTTTATCGAGGTAATCGCCAGAAAGTGCTTGAATAGAAGTAGGGATGTCTTGCAGTGATTGCACCCGTTTTTGAGATGTAACGGTGATGGTTTCTAGCTCACTTTTATTTACTTTATTCTCGGCGGCTTGTGCCATGCCCACGCTTAATGCGCTGAGCGTAAATAAAGTAAGTGCTTTGTGCTTTAAAAAAGAGTGTTTTAAAAAAGAGTGTTTTAAAATTGTGTGTGACTGTGTGTGTTCAGTTGTCATAGCTGCAACTCCATTATAGAGGTTATTTTTATTGGATAATTTTGCGTCTATTTCATACTGACGAGTCTTAAAATAAATAACAGTGATGTTTATTTATTCAGCACTATTAGTAATATTTATAGTTGAGCTAAAAAAGTTTAGTTTTAAAGGGGGTTAGAGCGGGTTAAAAAACACCTGTGGATTAGCAGTTTTATTTGCTATTGCTGAGCTTGGGGTGTTTGCTGCATTTATAAAGGCAGTAAGCTGTGGTGCATTTTCGCAAAAAATAATGCCGAGTGCTAAGCGGTTTTTACCGTATAAACCTCGGTGAATCATATTGGCTGAAAACAATAATAAGTCACCCGCATTTAGCTTAATTGTTTTACCTGTAGTTAAGTTATCGCTTGGCAGTTTATTATTTTTTGCAAAACGTACATTGAGCTCCTCTGGGGTATCCCAACTTTTATGTGACTGGGGCACAAGCTCAATACCTGGTTCATCTTGTAGGGCTAACCGGCAATGTAATACATCGGGTCCGTTTAACGCAGCTTGTTGCTGAGCTATATTTAAATGGTATTGCATATCGCGATGCCAATAATTTTTTTGTGTAACATTAACGGGATTAAAAAATAACTGAGTATTTAAAAACAGCGGCTCACTAATCGCATCTTTTACACGCTCAATTAATTTACCATTGGCGATTAAATTAAATAAAAACTCGTTTTGCCCAGCCGTTAAATACTCACTATTTGTTATGCCTGAGCTATTAATTGCACGAGATTTATAAAACTCACGGTTATTAGTTTTCCACTTTGCATGAAAGCTATTAATTATTGGCTTAATTTTATTTAGCTCTTTGGCGCTGTAAAGCCCCTTTACAAGTATGTAACCGTTTGTTTTATAACTGTTCATTGTGGCTCTTTGTTTAATATTTTAGCCACACGAACGCTTAGCTCAGGCAATACTATTTGCTCAAACCATGGGTTCTTTTTAAGCCAAATATTATTACGAGGGCTTGGATGTGGAAGCACTAAATAGTTTGGCCAATACTCACGCCACGATTTTACCAACTCAGTAAGTGGCAACTTTTTAGTTTCAGGTAAGTGATACGCCTGCGCGTATTTACCAAGCACTATTGTCAGCTCAATATTTGGTAGTGCAGCTAATAATTGCTCACGCCATGCCGGTGCGCATTCTTTTCGAGGTGGTAAATCACCCGACTTACCCCTACCCGGATAGCAAAAGCCCATTGGCAAAATGGCTATATTATTGGCGTTATAAAACTCATCACGTGTTAGCCCAAGCCATTCTCGTAGCCGGTTGCCGCTTGCATCGTTAAATGGCACTCCGGTTTCGTGAACTTTTATACCAGGTGCTTGGCCCGCAATTAAAATACGTGCGTTTGGGCTAAATTGTATTACTGGGCGAGCACCCAAAGGTAAATGAGGTTCACAGATCACGCATTTACTAACTTGATCCATTAATTGGTGACTATTCATGTTTATTTGGCCTTAAATGCTTAATATTTATCCTAAATGGCCATTTAGGATAAATGAGTTGGTAAAAAATCGGTTTATTTTAATTAAAACGAGCGTTAGTTAGTAAAATCGTGATCTTTAAGCTAAATCGAGCTACAGCCCTTATAAAACCTAATGCTTGTCTGCCCATACAGCAAACTCGTTCCCGCTTGGCTCTACAAAATGAAACCGACAACCACCCGGAAATTCAAAAATAGGCTTTAATATTGTTCCGCCATGCAGTTCTATTCTTTTGTAGGTATCGTGAATGTCGTTACTATAAAAAACCAAGAGCGCAGCCCCGTTTTGAGTAAGCGATTTAAGCGGTGCGTTAAAAAATCCACCATCGAGCCCTTGGCCGCTAAACGCCGTGTATTCTGGGCCGTAGTCAGTAAACTGCCAATTAAATACATGACTAAAAAAAGCTTTAGTAGCAGGTAAGTCACATGCAGGAAACTCAACGTAATTTAGTTTTTCGTGATCGCCCATCGTTATTTCACTCTTTATTTTTACTCAGTTTATTAACCTTAAGTTTTACATACAGTCTGTGCAATATCATTAAACAATAACAGATCAGTATTTTACTAAGTAACTTGAACTCTGGATAATAAATCTATCTCGAGCAGCTATTTTCAGCGCTAGAGAAAATAAATTTAAATATCATCATAATTCAATACGTATAAAACCTGTTAACCAAGGTTCAGGTTAAGTAAGAAGGATAATTTACTAAAAGTTAGTCGCCGTAAATGAGAATAGCTATCTTTTGTATTTGTAACATATATAATAGCGCCTTTGTTTTATCCTCAGCTTTAAATAAAGGATTAATTAACTATGCAGGCACCTTTGCACAGTGCGTCATTCGATAAAATTAACGTGATTGCGCTTATAGTAAAAAGCGTAAGCAGTTATCGAGTGTTGATATTTTTACGGTTTGTTATTGCCATCATTGGTGGCTATGCCTTTACGTCTGCAAGTACTGCTTTATTGTGCTTTTTAATGCCAATAGCTAAGCAAGACGCAGTACTGTTTAGTGTTTCAATCAGTATTTTAATTTATGCCGTCGTATTTATTTATGCCTTTAGCGTTAAATCATTAAAAACAGTGTGGATCAGTATTTTACTAAGTACAGGTACGTTCACCGGGTTGCTTGCGTTGCTAAAGGATTGGGTATGAAAGACAGCTTTTTCAGATCAATGACTTGGTTACACACTTGGGTAGGGTTACTCGTTTGTTGGTTATTATATTTAATATTTTTTGCCGGAACACTTAGCTTTTTTAGAGACGAAATAACGTTATGGAATCAACCTGCCATACATAATGTGCAAGCCCAAACACAGCGTATAGAAGCACAAAAACAACAAATAATTACCGGATTTGATTACCTAGCAAACCATGGAGCTAACTCACCAAGCTGGCGTATTACGTTGCCCGAGCCGCGTATTCCTTACCTAGTTTATGGCTATGCAAAACCAAAAGAACCTGGCCAGCGCCGCAGTCAATTTAAAAACACCCAGCTAAACCCTAATACTACGCAAGAGCTTGAGCCCTTTGTAGATACTAAAGGCGGTAACTTTTTTTACCGATTGCATTTTGACCTACATTATATGGATGCAATAACAGCGCGTTGGGTTATATGCTTTGCTAGCTTTTTTATGCTGATTGCCATTATATCGGGCGTGGTTATTCATAAACGTATTTTTAAAGATATGTTTAGCTTTAGGCGTAACAAAGGTAGCCGCACGTGGTTAGATGCCCACAATTTAAGCTCTGTGCTTGCCCTTCCTTTTCATTTAATGATTACTTACACGGGCATGATTACACTCATATTTATGTTGTTTCCCTATCCTGCGAAAACAGCTTACGATAACGGCATGCGTGGCTTTTTTAACGATGTAACCCCTCGTAATACCATGACCGATAAAGCCAAAGGCGAATCGTCAATGGTGCCGATTCAAAGTATTTTGGATCAGGTTTATACTAAGTGGCCTCATGCAGATATTACCCGTGTACAAGTTAACCAACCCAATATGGCAGCTTCAACAATTACCGTATTAGTAAGCGCAGGTAAAACACTACGTGACCAAGCACCACGCTTAATATTTAGTGGTGCTACAGGGCAAATGGTCGCTAAAACTGATGACGAACTAACTAATAGCAAAGCGCTTTACGAGTCACTAAATTCAATGCATACAGGCAGATTAGCTACGTGGTTATTGCGCTGGTTATACGTATTAGGTGGTATTGCAGGCTGTGTAATGATTGGCTCTGGTTGCATAATGTGGGCTAAACGAATTCGCGAGCGAACTAAAAATAACGATAAACCTTCGTTTGGTTTAAAACTAGTTGAAGGGTTAAACCTAACCACTATTATGGGATTACCTCTGGCAACGTGTGCATTTTTTATTGCTAACAGACTACTTAACCCAACTACCGCAGAGCGCGCCGATAAAGAAATACTCGCGTTCTTTTTAACATGGCTAGCGGTGGCTGTTATTGCCCTTTTAAAGCGCGATACACTGCAATGGCGAGTTATGGCTGCTATAAATACTGTTGCATGCTTAAGTGTACCGGTTATTAATGCCCTTACAACCAACGGTAATATAGTTAGCTATTTGATGCACAAACAGTGGGCTTTATTTACTTTTGATGCACTGTTTTTATTGTTTAGTATATTGTTTTTTATACAAACCGAAAAATTACGTACTGCTAAAAACACCTCAAAAATAATTAGCCCTAGCCAATCTAATAATCTTAAAAGGCAAAAATCATGATTGATTTACTTGGTTTTAGTCTGTGTTTGTTTGGTTTTAATGGTTTTGCACTGGCTAAGTTTAATCATTTTAAAGATGTATTTAAAAAACGCCCAACAGAATCACAAAGTAAAAGCCTATTATTTATTGCTTGGATCAGTATTTTACTAAGCTTAGTGCTTTGCGTAGCAACTCAAAGTGGTTATGGCGCGTTACTTTTTTGTGGGTTTATGTCGCTAAGTGTACTGATTATAATGGTTTTTTATAATTTTTTAATAGGTTACGTAAAGTGGTTTAGTGTTTTAAGCGCCTTATTAATTGTACTTAGCGGGCTATTTTTAGCGTTAAACTAGTCTTAGTTAGTAAAAACGTGATCCGTTACTTTCCCATAGATTAGGCAAAAAAAATGGCAAGCTATATAGCTTGCCAACAATAGGGGATATTCAGTGTTTCCAATACTTGCTGTCTCACTGTAAGTGCTAGCAATATAGCGTTTATATATTTAAGTTACTTTACAGTTAGATGACGTTTTTATTACTACTGTAAAGGGGCTTTACATTGTTTATTGCTCAACCCAAATTATTTCATCGGTAGCAAAGCCAAGATCTTTCGCTTTAGCTAAAAAGTGCTCTTTAAGCTCTTTGCTAACTGTTGGTGTACGCGACAAAAACCACAAGTAGTCTTTGTTATAACTAGTTATAAAAGCATATTGGTAATCGCCTTGGTCAAGCTCAAAAATAACGTAAGCGCCGTAAAATGGGCCAAAAAACGAGACTTTAAAGTGCCCTGTGTCGGTGTTTTCAACAAACTTGGCTAAGCCCTCAGCCTCATCCCACTTTTGCTCTTCAGTTATATAGCCTTTGTTAAGGACCTTTACTGTGCCGTCGTCGTTAATAGAATACGTAGCGGTAACTTGCTCCATACCTTCTTCAAATGAGTGATTGAGCCGCGCTATTTCAAACCACTTACCTTTATATTTTTGTATATCAAAGTTTTTAACGGGTGTTATTCCCTCAGGAGGGCTGGCACAAGCACTCAGAAAAAATAGTCCTGTAATAAGTAAACCGTATTTTATAGCCTTCATGTAAGCTCCTTTTCGATTATGTAATTTATACTATTTCACAAGAATAAAATTTGCTATAGGATCATATCAATTCTAAAGCAATAAAAATGACCATAGCATGAAAATTTGGGTAGATGCAGACGCGTGTCCTGTCGTTATAAAAGAAATACTTTTTAGAGCGGCAGAGCGTATGAAAATCGACACTATTTTAGTGGCTAATCACGCAATGCGTATTCCGCCGTCAAAATACATAAGCCGCGTTCAAGTATCGTCAGGCTTTGATGTAGCCGACGACGAAATAGTGAAACGTATTGAAAAAGGCGATTTAGTTATTACTGGCGATATACCGCTGGCGAGTGAAGTAATTGATAACGGTGGGCAAGCGCTTAATCCACGTGGCGAGCTTTATACCACGGAGAATATTCGCTCAATACTTAACGTGCGCGACTTTATGGATACCATGCGCTCAAGTGGCGTAGAAATGAGTGGTGGGCCGCCTCCGCTTAGCCAAACCGACCGTCAAAATTTTGCTAATAATCTCGATCGTATTTTAGCGCAAAACAAGGCTAACTAACTTGAACACACAATTAGTTGGCTTAGGCGATACGCAATTTAGCGTGGCAGTGTACGTAGCAAAAGCGCCACCAATGCCGTTTTTTGAAACACTTGAATGTCTTAAACCGGTTATAAATGAGCAAATAAATACCATAAACCAGCACTGTGGTAATGGTTGGCGCAAAGTGTTTAATGTATACGCAAAAGTATTGTTTGCTCTACCAAGCGAACATTACTCATTTGCTAAACAAGCGTCTACTTGGCAGCAATATCGCGATGAGTTTTTGCTTCAAAAGAATAGTAAAACGGCCCTGTTATTTAGCGCGTCTAATATTACTGTTACTTGTACAGATAAAGCTTCGAATAATAAAAAACAACTGCATATAATCGCAGGTCGTACGCACGCTAAAAGCTTACTCCAACAAGGTAAGCTTAATGCGCAATTTGAGTGGCTCGACGACGAATTTGCAACAGATACAGCCAACAATATTATAGTATGCCCGTATTTTGATTACAGGCAGCTAAGTAATATAAAAATAGCTAGGCTTAGCGAGCTAGTTGCACAACTAAAAAATAGTTAAAAGTAACTAAATGCACACGTACTGAACAAAGGTAGTGGTGCTTAGCTTAAAAGCTGAATCTGCCACTTATAAAAAATATATTATTTGGATTTTAAATTATGACAGAAAAAGAAAAAATGCTATCTGGTCAGTATTATGACCCAAGTGACCCTGAGCTTATTGAATTACGATTAAAAGCTAGCTTAAAAACGGAAGCGCTAAACCAAACAAGCGTTATTAATTTGGGTGAAAGAGCTCAAATTATACATGCGTTATTTGGCTCAACAGGAAAACAAGTTCATGTAGAGTCATCATTTAATTGTGATTATGGGTCAAATATTCATGTAGGTGAAAATTTTTATGCTAATTTTGGCTGCGTTATTTTAGACGCTGCGGAAGTTAATATTGGTAACAATTGCTTTATTGCGCCACAGGTTGGAATTTATACCGCTACACACCCTATAAATCCAATTGATAGAAGAAGTGGACTCGAATATGCAAAAACAATAACAATAGGAAATGATTGTTGGATTGGTGGTCATGCAGTCATAAATCCAGGCGTTACTTTAGGCAATAATGTAGTTGTTGCGTCGGGTGCTGTTGTTACAAAATCGTTTGGCGATAACGTTGTTATAGGTGGGAATCCTGCAAAAATAATAAAAATGATTGAAAGTTAATTTGCTCGATACAAAAACTAAGCGACTCTTTAAACTTACTCCTTTTATAGTATTTAATACCAATTCCATTAAGTATGTGATCTAAATTTTACGCCGAAAAAATAATTCAGTTCTAGGCGTAAATTGATGTAAATGGTTGTTCCCTTTGCGAAATTGACAACAAAGAAATGGGTTGTTTTAGCAAGTAAAATAGATCAGCTATTTATTGGAATGGTATAAGCTTAAACCAATCGCCAATAGAGCCTTAAAAATTGGTCGGTGTTTGGGATATTGTCGAAAAAATAATAGTTAAACGAGATAGTAATTTAATTAAAAAACAGTTTGAAAATAGACTTACTTATTTGAATTGAATTGAATTAGGTTAATAGGAGCGACCATGGCTGGAATTTTAGATCTAAACCAATTATTAAAATCAATGCAGCCAGAGCTTAAGCAAGGCGAGTATATTTTTTGTTGCTTGGCAGGAAAGCTCGCTGATTATATTCATTTAGAGCCACTTGCTACTTATGTAGAAGAAGAAGGGCTAACTCTTATATTAAAAGCTGAAACCGCCGATAAAGCCGGTATTACCTTTGAGAGTAAATATAATTTAATTACTCTTAACGTGCATTCAAGCCTTGAAGCGGTAGGGTTAACCGCTGCAGTATCTGCAAAGCTCACTGAGCATGGTATTAGTGCTAATGTGGTAGCTGCGTTTTATCACGACCACATTTTCGTACAAACAGATAAAGCACAAGCCGCTATGAAAGCACTTGGCGAGATTGGTTAGGATTGCTGGCATAGCAACATGCTGAGTGATGTTGATATTAGCTCGTCGGGTGGCGCTTCACTTAACCGACCTACGTTTCATAATGCTCTTGGCTTAAAAGCTTTATTAAAACCGCTTTATTTTTTATTACAAATAATAACTCTCAAATCACTCAACAACCAACTTCGATACTACCCATTTATGAAGCGGGTTTTTATTGTAGCGCGGATGCCATGCGGCTATTACGTCAAACGGCGCGGGTAACTGTAGCAGCTCTATTTTTACTAGCTCTGAGCTTACTGCGCGTGAGGGTAAAAATGCGATAGAGTCGGTTGTTTCTAGGTACATCGGCACAATAGAAAAACACGGTGCCGACACCACTACGTTACGCGTTAAATCAAAGCTTTTAAACCAATCGTCAATAGACCCTTTAAAATTTGGACGCGAAGGCGAGGCAATAATACTTGGATAACTGGCGATTTCAGCAAGGCTTGGCTTAGTTCCTGCTATTGATGAATTCGGCGAGGTAACACAAATATGTTGCTCTTCAAACAATTTAATAATGGGATAAGTACTTGGGATATAGTCGGGGAAGGCAATAGCAAGGTTTACTTTGCCGCTTTCCATTAAATCGTGCAGGCTATCTATCTCGAAGTCTCTTATTATAAGCTTTAAATTTGGCGCTTGTGCCCGGAGTACTTTAACTAATGCTGGTAAAACGACTTGCTGTGCGTAGTCGGTAGCGGCTATTACAAACTCATCATTAACTGTTTTTGGGTCAAATATTTTAGGTGCTAATAATGTCTGAAAGTCGTTTAGGAGTTTGTCTATGTCTATCGACAACTCCTCTGCATAAGGTGTAGGCACAAAGCCAGTGGTTTTTCTCAAAAACAGCTGGTCGTCAAACACATCGCGTAACTTTTTTAGTTGCTCACTCACTGCTTGTTGGGTTAAGCCCAATTTACTCGCTGCTTTTGAGGCGTTCTTCTCGCGAATGAGCGCTTGGAAAATACGTAATTGTTTTATATCTAATCGGTCTAACTTGCTCATGCTGCTGCCAGTGTTATTTAGTAATAATATTTAACTTATCACATAACCAAATTATCTTGTATCTCTTACATAAAAGGGTTGTTTCTAATTGTTAAAATACTCCCTTACTATGCTCCTACACACTAAAGTGAACAAATGATTGGAGCAAACAATGAAAACAGTAATATTAATAGGCGCACTAGGAAAAATGGGTCAAGCGGCATTAACCGGTTTATCTAAACATAAAGTAATTACAGCGGGTCGTTCGGGCAATGTGGATCATATTGTTGATATTACCAGCGAGCAATCAATTACTGAGCTGTATGAAAAAGTAGGCCATTTTGATGCCGTAGTTAATACCGTAGGTTTATGTGAGTACGAAACGTTTGCAGATATGAGCGAAGCCCAGTGGATGAGCACTATTATGAGCAAAATGATGGGGCAAATTAACCTTGTACGCATTGGTCAAAAGTACATTGCCGATAGCGGTTCATTTACGCTAATTAGCGGTATTTTAAACGTTAAACCTATTCCGTTTGCGATTGCTGATGCAACAACTAGTGGCGCAATAGATACGTTTGCAAAAGTCGTATCACTTGAAATGCCACGTGGTACACGTATTAATGTGGTTAACCCTACCGTACTTGAAGAAGCATGGGACGTATACGGCGAGATGATGCCAGGTTTTCAACCAGTACCAGGCAAGCTTGTAGGTAAAGCGTTTGAGCGTTCGGTTGATGGCTTTATTACTGGCGAAGTTATTTTTGTAGATGCATAACTACCCGCCATATTGGTGAGAGATGCTAGCAAACTAATAAGCGCTTTGTATTTACAGTAACTGCAAAGCGCTTTAAAGCATATTTTAATAGGTGATGAAATGAAAAAATTAATACCCGTATTTGCTATATTATTGGCTGCAGGTTGTGCCAATGTAGCGCCAAGCTCGCAATATGCTAGCGAGCCAGGAGCAAATTCTGATAAAGAATGTAAAACAATACCGCGCCATCAGCACACAGTTCGGTGGTGTAAGCCACATTCTTCTAAATAGATTGATAAATTAAACTACATACCCACTAAAACCTAGGGCTTTAAAATACAGCTTTGGAATACCAAATTTACACTCATTTAGCAGCTCGCTAAAGCGCATTCTATCAAGCGGGTAAAACTCATTTTCTAAATCGTGTCCCATTTGTATTTTACCGGTTTCGGTTAAACCTAATTGCGCACACGTCGTAAGTTGGGCTTCACGCTCAAACGTCGTTTCGGGGCGCATTAAATCAGCAATATAAAGGAGTGCATCTTTTTTAAGGTTGCTCTTAATTGCTTTTAATAGCTGCTTTTTATCGCCGTTATCTTGTACAAAATGCATGACTAATAAACATAAAATGGCATCAGCTTTAACTGATAACTTATCAACAGGGCCATTGTGAATCGTTACGCGGCTAGTTATGCCTTGTTCATCAAATTGCTGCTGTGCGATAGCAAGCATATCGGCTGATGTATCTTGCGCGATAAATTGCCATGTTGGGTTTAATGCAGCCAGTGCGAGCACTTCTTTACCTGTGCCTGCCCCTACTACTAAAACATGTGCATTGTCGCTTAGCGTTGCTTGTAGCTGTGCGTTAGTTAGTTGGTGTAATAACTCATAACCTGGGACTAAACGAGTAATGCGGCTATCGTATTGTGTTGCTTGTTCGCCTGTAAATGTTGGCATTTTTAAACTCCCTAATAGCTATATAACTTCAACTGTGGAATATCCACCTGGCTTTTTGGCTACATGCACTTGAGTGGCTACGCGCTCGCTCATTTGTGTTACGTGCGATATAACGCCTACTTTTCTACCTTGTGCTTGTAATGAATCAAGTGCGTCCATTGCAATGCTGAGGGTTTCGCTGTCTAACGTACCAAACCCTTCGTCAATAAACAAAGAATTGATTTGTACTTTGTTTGACGAAAGCGATGCTAAACCAAGTGCAAGCGCAAGTGATACTAAAAATGACTCCCCACCCGAGAGCGTATTAACAGAGCGTTGCTCGTCGGCCATGTCGCGGTCAATAATCGCAATGTCGAGCGTTTGTGCTATTGCCGTTAATTCGTAGCGTTTGTTGAGTGTTTTTAAATGGCTGTTGGCATAGTGCAGTAATATTTTTAACGTTTGCGTTTGCGCTAAGTTACGCATGGTTTTACCCGTTGCATCACCTAGTACTTTATTAAGCAAGTGCCACTGCTCAACCTGCGTTTTAAGCGTAATTAACTCAGCTTGTTTACCTTCAAGCGCTTTCGCATTTTGGTTATGTTGCTCAATGGCCGTATTGGTTGCCAGTAATGAATTTTGCAGCTGCGTTTGTTGCTCGTTTAAGCTACTTAGTTGCGTACTTAAAGCCTCTGCGCTTTGCGTTGGTTTATCGCTACTGTTGTGTTTTTCAAGCGTAAGTTGCTGCTGTTTTAATGCGGCGTTTGCATCTGTTAGGGCTTGAGTTAACTGTTCGTGCTGATTTAAATGCGCTTTAATAACATCGCTACTAAGCGTTAGTAAAATTTTGACCTGTTCATGCGTTGCATTGCTAAATTGCGCTTTAAAGTCGCTAAACCACTCGTTATAACGTGCCTCAAGCGTTGCTAGCTCTTGGCTGTTTTCAAGCAAGCGTTGCTCTGCGTTTTTAAGCGTTATAGCGTGCTCGTCTCGCTGCTTAATAGCATCGTCATGCGCTTTTTGACTGGCTTGAACCAGCAATTGCTTTTGCTCTTGCTCACTGACAAGTTTTACTTGGTAGTCGTCTGCGCTTATTTGCTCGTTATTAAATAATGCTAAGCGCTCACTTTGCACAGTGCTTAATAGCGCTTTAGCTTTTATGAGCTCTTCGTTGAGTGCTTTTAACGATTGTTCGTTGTTACTTATAAGCGGGGTAAGTTGTTTTATTTGCTCATTAGCTGTGTGTTGCAGTTTCTGGCTCTGCTCAAGTTGCGTTTGAGTGTGCTGGTACTGCGTAACTTGCTCGTGCAACTGGGTAAGCTCAAGCGTATTGGCTTGAAGTTGTTGCCAAAAATCACTGTTTTCAAATTGGCTATTAAGCGTTGTATCCAGCTCATTAATTTGCGCACTTAGTTCGCTATGCTTACTCGTTATTTGGTTTTGCTGATGTGTAAGCTCAAGGTGTTTATTGCTAAGCTGCTGCTGTATTTTCTGCTCTGCTTTAAGTACAGCTTGTAATTCATTTACTTTAGTTTGCAGTGTACGCTGACGTTTTTGCTGCTCAAAATACTGCGCTTTTTGCTCCGTTAACTGCTTATAAGTGATTTCAAGCTGATCAGGGGGCAAACTAAAAAATTCTGTGCGGGCTGCTTGCATAGTGTTAAAAATCTCAAGCCGCTTAGTGAGTGCCATTTGTATTATTTGCTCAAGTTGTCCGTGTTCAGCAGTTAATACGGCATCTTGAGTTTGATGCTTATGCAGCTCGCTTTGTGCATGATCAAATTGCTTTTTAGCTATATTAAAAGCATTTTCAAAATCAGTGATTAAGTTATTTAATTGCTGATTTTGATTTGCCGCATACGGATGCTCAGTAGCGCCGCATACCATGCAAGGCTCATTAGGGCGAAGCTCAGTGCGTAAATGCTCTACGTTTTCGCTGGCTCTTAAGCGCGCTTGATTAAGTGCGTACTCGCTGCCTTTTAGTGCTTGCTCACTGGTTATTAAATGTTGATTAAGTAAAGCATGAGCTTGCTGGCTTTCATTTAACTGCTGATTAAGTACTTGTTGGCGTTGCGTGCTTTGTTTTAGCTCTGCGTTAAATTGCCCGTAACGCTCGCGCTGCTCTTTTAAGTAATCAATACTTTTTAGCTGCGCGTCGCAGTGCTCTGCATTAAATTCAGTCAGCTGGTTATTTAATACCTGTAATGCCGATTGATCATTATTAAGTAACGCCTCGCACTGCTGCACTTTATTATTTTGTGTATTTAAAAGATCGCTCTGACTTGCAAGCTCGCTATTAAGAGTTTGGCTTTGCGTAACGTTTGCGGCTAATTGCTGTTGTGCACTTAAGTAAGTAGTAAAGCTTTGCTTATAATAGCTCCAATCTTTTGCTAAAACATGCAGCTGTGCATGCTCATTAAGCCATTGCTGGCTTTTAGTAGAGTCGGTATTAGCAAGCTCCAACTCGTTACTGCTTTGCTTAAACTGCTGATTGAGCTCATCAAGCTGCGTTTGCTCTTTAGCTATTTGTGACTCAGCACCTTTTACACTTTGGCTTTGCAAAGCAATGGTGCTATCGAGCTCGCGTGCTTTAGCTATAACGGGCGCTGCATTTTGTTTTTGCTCATTGGCGTTATTAAGCTGCTCGGTATGTTTGGTAAGCGCGGTATTACACTCATTAATTACCGCTAAATGGTCAACACTTTTAAGCGTTGTAATTTGCTGGTTTTGCGCCGCATTTTGATCAGTTAAAACAGTAAAGCGGCTGCGGTTATCTTTTATTTCAAGCGCTTGTTTAGCTTGTTTTGCCTGCTCGCTTTGCTCAACGATACTTTCAAGCGCTGAGCTTGCGTGTTGCTGGGTTTGCTGTGCTTGCAGTAAGTTTTGCTCAAGCACTGTAGCTTGCTGATACCAGCTAAGTGCTTTTTCTGTTTTGGTCAGCTCTTTTTTAGTGTGTTCGGTTTGTGTTTTTAAATCTGCTAACTTGGTTTGTTGTAGCTCAAGCTCTTCTGGTGTTAATAGAGTATAGCTTTCAAGGCCTGCTTTAAGCGCTTCAAGCTTTGTTACTTGCTCTTTATGGCGTTCAAAAATACGTTTGCCAATAAGGCTAAACTTATCGGTGCCTGTTAAGCACTCCAAAAGTTGCGCTCGCTCATCGCCCGTGGCTTTTAAAAATGCAGCAAACTCGTGTTGCGCTAATAATACCGCACGGGAGAATTGCTCAAAGTTAAGCCCTATTTTGCTCTCAACTTCTTTTATTGTGTTGCTTTTGTCAGCTATTAGGGTTTCGTCTGGCAGGGTTAATAAGGTGTGTTCAGAGTCTTTGAGTTTGCCAGTTACTTTTTTATGGGTGCGTGAAATTGTATAGCGCGCACGATAAAGCTGTTTATCTTGCCCTAAAAAGTCGACCTCAGCATAACCTTCCCATTTACCTTTGCGCAGTAAGTTTCGCGCATCATTAAGTCTGATTTTATCGCCGTTAAATTCAATTGTGTTACCTCTATCCCCGCGTAGGCGTGCTGTGTTTTTATAAAGCGCTAAACAAATAGCATCCAAAATAGTACTTTTACCTGCACCGGTATCACCTGTTATGGCAAATAAACCCGCATCTTTTAGTGGGGCTTCAGTAAAGTCTATTTCAGCGTCAACAATTGAGGCTAAGTTATGAATACGAACTGCGGTTATTTTCATAGTTGTTCTTGCTCCGTAAGCTCATTTATTACATCACTTAAAAGTGCTTTAAGCTCATCGGGTACGCTTTGCCCTGCCATGTCTTTATCGTTTGCGAATGCTTGTTCTAATAAATTAAGTGGGTTGAGCATTTCAACTTCGCTTAAATCTTCAAATACGGTGCTGTCGTCATTGTTAGCTAATTGCTCGCGTACGCGTTCAATACCACAAAATTTAATATGCTTACCTTCAAGTGCTTGTTCTATTTGCTCTCTGAAGGTGGTGTCGGTATCGCTCGATTTAAGCTTTACACGTAAATAAGGCGCTATTGTATTTTGTGATGTGTCGAGTGCTTTTATTTGCTCGCACAGTTCACTTAATGGTACGCACTCCCCTTTTGGTAAAACAATTACATCGGCAGAGCGCGGAATGTAAAGGGGGTTTACAGTTGTACTAATATGTTGCTTTTCATCAGTAATAAACTCAACAACATTTACTTGGTGCGTGTAGTTACGCTCTGAAAACGACATTGGAATGGGTGTGCCGCTGTAGCGAATAACATCGCTTTTAGCAACTTGTTGCGCTTTGTGTAAATGCCCAAGAGCAACATAGTTGGCTTGTTTACCAAATACATTAGCTGAAATAGACTCTTCACCGCCTATTACTAAGTTACGCTCAGAATCACTTGATATATCTCCGCCTTTAGCGTGTAAGTGCCCCATAACTATTAATGGTGAGTTTTGCTCATTTATATTAACAGCTTGCTCTAGTGCAAGTTCGTAAGCTTTTGCAACGCCTTGTGCATAGCTAGAGCCGTTTTCAGTTTGGCTAAGTGAACTTACATCGCTTGCGCGTAAAAATGGCATAGCGACGATTACAGCGCGTTTACCATTAGTATTTATGGTAATAACAGTTTCATCGGGTGTTGCGACATCAAAGCGCCCTATTACATGAGTATCAAACTGGGCTAGTAATGGCTGAGCTGCCAAAATACGATTTGCAGAGTCGTGGTTACCCGCAATAATCACTACGTGTAATAGTGGGCATGCTTTTTTGGCATCTTTAATAAATTGATAAAGCTGATTTTCGGCGCTAGCGCTTGGTGTCGCTGTATGATAAATGTCGCCAGCAACTAAAAGTAAGTCTATTTGTTGATCAACAAGAGTGGCTAATAACCAGGTAAAAAAGGTTTGGTGTTCAACACGGCGATCGTGTTCGTAAAATTGTTGGCCAAGGTGCCAATCTGAGGTGTGGAGGACTTTCATGTCGCGCTCTTAATAAAACCGTAAGAGC
>Ga0316197_10000420_pt1 | contig 29416 bp, 27 predicted proteins | sample OudBiesiAoxic_MG_FD_204939 | JGI IMG/M metagenome (GOLD analysis project Ga0316197, IMG submission 204939) | Coastal sediment microbial communities from Oude Bieten Haven, Netherlands - site A oxic | ecosystem: Environmental > Aquatic > Marine > Coastal > Sediment | place: Netherlands... | reverse complement strand
ATTGCGCAAAATTCCTCACTGCTGCCTCCCGTAGGAGTCTGGACCGTGTGTCAGTTCCAGTGTGGCTGATCATCCTCTCAGACCAGCTAACCATCGTCGCCTTGGTAGGCCATTACCCCACCAACAAGCTAATGGTACGCGGGTTCATCCTTAAACGGTAGCTTACATGTAGAGGCCACCTTTGATCATTTAAACCAAAGTTGAAATGATTTTATCTGGTATTAGCACGCCTTTCGGCGAGTTATTCCGGATTCAAGGGTAGATTACCCACGCGTTACTCACCCGTGCGCCACTTTACTATCTCTAAGCAAGCTTAAAGAGTTCTCGTGCGACTTGCATGTGTTAAGCACGCCGCCAGCGTTTATTCTGAGCCAGGATCAAACTCTCCAATTAAATTGAAGGTTTTACGTTAACCCGACCAAATTTGAGCATCACTATTTAGTTTTCAAAGATCAAACCCGATCGCTGAGAAGCGATCTAAAGAACACTTGCAACAAACTAACAATTTATAGGATTTTTGTCAATGCTTCAGTTTAAATTCTGACGAATTCAAACCAGCATTTTCCCATTCCAGCAAGCTTTTTAAAGTAACTCGAAATTTATTTTTTGTCAAGGAAATAATCTATATATTTTTATTTTTTTTCGTTTGTCTGTTTACGTATATTAACAAGGACCAATCCGTTTATGTAACTGCTTTGCGAGACAAATGAACGGCAGTAAGTATAATCTCCAAAGGGGTTTGTCAACCTATATATTGTATTCTATCCAGATTATTCATCCGGCAATGTATTTATTTTTTGATGACCACCTTGTGATACCGTTTTTTCCCAGCTCTTAATAGTAACTCCCTATCATTAAAATCATTTTTCTTTATCAAAATTTCATATGATTCCAGCCGGTTGCCATTAACATAGGCGCCGCCCTGTTCGATTAGCCTTCTAGCCGCACTCCTAGATTTTGCAAGACCAGTTGTATGAAACAATTTAAATGCGGGGATGCCCTTTTCCAAGTCGTTCTTGGTAATATCTGTATGTGGCATGCTTTCTACCGTGGCATCTACATAATCACTAATCCCAATACTATCGGTAACCGAAACATTAATGCTGCTCGGTTCGTCCCTTGGTATCGTGCTCGACGTCAATATGCCGTCAGGGACACTCCGGCCGCCAAACCGCTTCAGAGCGTCTCGGTACGCGGCAATGGCTTCCTCTTTCCCATGCGCGAGAAAGGTAGCTTCAAAAGCGAGGACCGCTTTGGCACTATTCAGATCGGCCCCTTGTAAGCTTTCGATTTCTTTAATCTCCGACATCGGCAACAGCGTAAATAAGGCTAAAAACCGCATCACATCCCGATCGTCAGTATCTCGCCAAAACTGGTAATATTCATATGGGGTTGTTCGGTCGGCATCCAGCCACACCGCCCCCTTGGCCGTTTTGCCCATTTTGGCGCTCCCGGCGGTGGTGATGAGCGGAAAGGTGATTCCGAATGAAGTCCCCCGCTGTTTTCGCCGAATTAAATCGATACCGGCCACGATATTCCCCCACTGATCATTACCGCCCATCTGCAGACGGCAATTGTGCGTATTGTATAACTCAAGAAAATCGTAGGCCTGAAGAACCATATAGTTAAACTCGATGAAACTTAACCCTTCCTCAGATTCCAGTCGCAGTCGGCAACTCTCGGTCTTAATCATTCGGTTAACGGCAAAATACCGGCCGATATCTCGTAAAAAAGGGATATAGGACAAAGATACCAGCCAATCGGCATTGTTTAGTAGTAAGGCCTTGTCATCTGAAAAATCAAGAAACCGGGACAATTGTTGTTTTAGTCCAGTGGCATTTTTATCGATATCCTTCGAGGTGAGCATTTTCCGCATTTCCGTTTTGCCACTGGGATCACCGATTAACCCGGTGCCACCGCCCACCAGAGCAATCGGCCGATGGCCGTGCCGCTGCATATGAACCAGTGACATGATCGGTACCAAGCTTCCCACATGCAGGCTTGAAGCGGTTGGATCAAAGCCGATATAGCAGGTTGTCTTCTGCTCCTCCAGGTATTTCCGTAACTCTGAATCATGGGTGGCTTGTTCAATAAAACCACGCTCCATCAATGTGTTATAAACGCCCATCTGAACTTACTCCTGTTCACTCAAGCTTAAACCAAACCGGCTGTAATCGAGGTAACCAAGCCAAAACGAATAATATGTAACACTTAATAATTGATCAAAAATAATTAAATAATCATTTATTAGCATACTCAATGGCACGGGTTTCACGAATAACGGTTACCTTGATTTGACCGGGAAATGTGACTGACGCCTCGATCTCCCTGGCGATATCCCGGCTAAGCAAGATGGCCTGCTCATCAGAAACCTTCTGGCTTTCAACAATCACCCGTACTTCCCGACCAGCCTGGATGGCATACGTGTTGGAAACCCCTGTAAAGTTATTAGCGATCTTTTCCAATTCCTCCAGCCGTTTGACATAATTTTCGAGGGACTCTTTACGGGCACCCGGACGGGCGCCCGACAGACTGTCCGCCGCCATAACCAGAAAATCATACACATTGGTGGGTGCCACATCCTCATGATGGGCAGCAATGGCATGAACCACATTGGCCTTCTCTTGATATTTTTTAGCCAACTCTGAACCAATGATGGCGTGGGGACCGTCCACCTCATGATCAATAGCCTTACCCAAATCATGTAAAAGTCCCATGCGCCGGGCAAGCTTGGCATTTAACCCCAGCTCCGAAGCCATTATACCACAAAGAAACCCGACTTCCACGGAATGCTGAAGAACATTCTGGGAATAGCTGGTCCTGAACTTGAGGCTCCCGATATATTTTATAAGTTCAAGGTGAATACCATGGACACCCAAATCAAAAGCAGCCTGCTCTCCGGTCTCTTGGATAACAACGCCCACCTCTTTCTCGACTTTTTTGACCACATCCTCGATTCGGGCGGGATGAATACGGCCATCGGAAATCAGTTTTTTCAACGACAACCGGGCCACTTCTCTGCGGACAGGATTGAAACCGGATAGAATTACCGCTTCCGGTGTATCATCAATGATCAAGTCGATACCCGTAGCCGCCTCCAGGGCTCGAATATTGCGCCCTTCCCTACCGATAATTCGACCTTTCATATCATCACTGGGGAGCTGTACCACTGAAACGGTTCGTTCCATCACAAAATCACCGGCATAGCGTTGAATCACCGTGGCCAGTATATCCTTGGCCTTTTTATCCGCTTCGGCCTTTGCTTCCGATTCTATCCTCTTGATCAGCTTGGCGCCATCGTATCGTGCCTCGTTTTCCATGGCCCGAATGAGAAGTTCCTTGGCCTGGTCGGCGGTCATACCGGATATCTTTTCAAGTTGCCTCTTTTGCTCCACAATTAGTTTGTTCGCCCGCACTTCTAAATGATCGACTTTGTTCTCTCTTTTTGATAGCCGCCGTTCTTTTTTTACAAGTTCCCGATCCCTTCTCCCCAGTTCGTCTAATTTACGTTCAGCATTTTCTTCCTTTTGGGTCAAGCGTCTTTCTTTTTCCTTTAATTCCATCCGAGTGTCTTTGGTCTCGATATCAAAATCGTTTTTCATTTTGATTCGCCGGTCTTTCACCTCGAGTTCGGCTTCTTTGACCAATGTGGCGGATTGGCGTTTCGCATTTTCGATCATTCGGCCGGCTTCCTTTTCGGCCGCTTTTATTTTCCGCGATGCCCTTCCACCCCTAATAAGGTACGCAACCATGAAACCGACAATTAGTGCGATTCCAATAGCCCCCCAAAGGGTGTTTGTCATCTCCATGGGTGTCTCCTAAACCCAACGCTTCCGATCTTCTGAACGGATTCGCTGTATTCGTTTTATTGTTATTTCCCCAAAATAGGGAATCCATCATCGCCAATGAATTTTTCCAACTACAGTAAAAAAATCGATAGAGGAAATCCTATTCAAAAAGATAATCAAAACATAATTAGGCGATTTATCGCCATTCTTGGCGCTAAAAGTTTCGGGCAGTTAGGGCATTTTAAAAGTCCGGCATACCCATGTTGGATAGGTCGAACCCTTTAATGGGCCCTGATGCTCTAATGGTTGGTGCCGAGCAAGTTAAAATCGATCAAATCAGGTTAAAATCTGAAGTGACATAGGCAGGCAAAAAGAGGAAGTTCCAAAAGGTATCGACCGTCACGATGGCGCCATGTTTTTAATCGATTGAAAGTGCGTGAAAATGGATCCCCTGCCATTGTGCCGTGTCAGGAGGGCTTTGAACCAGTTGTTCAAAGTGGGTGCCTTGATAGTGTCTTCAGGCTTTTCTGTACAGGCAGAACATGCTCACCAACACCAGGGAAAGCTCCCGTTATTTAAATGTTGAGACAAAGCGTTTCTACCAATCACGAACACGGCAGGGGGTAATTTCAATGCTTACCTCATTTACACTGAAGCAATTGCCATTTAACAATCGTTTGGCGCTGTCTTTTTGTAACTGGAAAACTCAAAACCTTTTTATCATCGAAAAAGCGCTGATATCATTTCTCAACGGAAGCTTGATTTCGATCCGCATCGCCGGCGTTCACCCAAAGGTCAAGTTTGTGCAATAGATGGGTTGATCGTCGATAAATATCTTCTAATGCCCTGTTTTCGTTTCTTTTCATATCAATACGATCATGAGCAATATTCAAGGCCGCTGAAAGCATAATCGCCAGTCGGGAGATTTGTTGCGAGTGGGCCTTGTGTTCATCTTCAACTTTAGTCACTTCCCTCATGAGCAAATCGGCAACTTCCTGGGCTTTCTCCGGATCAGAATCGGCTTGGAAATTAAAGGTTTGTCCGAAAAGCTCTATGGATATGATTTTTTCCATCTGCGCACAATCCGACGTAACGATTTACTACCGGAGCGTTATCATGCTGTTGTTTTTTACACCCGCTAAGAATCACTTTTCGCCAAATCGTCCAATTTACTCAACAACCCATCAATTTTTCCGCGGATCTGCCGTTTTTCCTCAGCGAAATGTGTTTCCGCTTCTTCTCTTTGCCTGAGTGCTTCTTCCAGACTGTTAATTTGCTGTTTCAACTCCGCATTTTCTGTTTTAAATGTTTGTAAAGTACTGATTATCCTTTCAACTTTTGATTCGATTTCATCAAATTGCTTAATAATTAATTCGTTATCCAATTATCACCCTCCTTCAATCGTATATTAATAATGAAGGTTAATAAAAATAAAGTCAAGATATTTTACGTGATCGTTCCTGTAAGGCCGCCTGAACCGTTTCCAAATCCGATTGATTGTTGACACCGGCGACTTCGACCGGGTCGTTCCCCAGGACGACACCTACCGGTCGTGCTTGATCATGGGCGATGCCCACGATATCAGTCAAATAAAGCTCTCCCTGGGAATTATTCGTCCGCAGCTTTTCAAGGGCAGCCTGTAAAAATACGCGGTTAATACAGTAAATCCCCGCATTGACAATGCAAATTTCCTTCTCAGTTTCGTTAACATCGGCTTCCTCAACGATACCAGAGACTTCTTCATCCGACCCCATTACAATCCGCCCGTATCCTGTGGGATCCTGAACCTCAACCGCCAGGACGGTTACGTCCCGCCCATCGATAAAATGATCGGCCACCAAATGGGTGACGGTGGCGGGCTTGAGAAGCGGCACATCTCCGCACAATACCACCACAGATTCAATCTGGTCAGATATCTTAGGGAGCGCGCACATGACGGCATGACCTGTTCCCAACTGCTGAGCCTGGTGGGCAAATTTCAGCCGCGGATGATCGGCCACCGTCGCCTGCACCCGTTCAGCCTGATGACCAATCACTATTATAATCTCTCCCGCCCCCAAGGCATTCGCCGTCTCAACAACGTAACGAATCATGGGGATTCCGTTGACCTCATGCAACACCTTGGCCCGATCCGACTTCATGCGGGTTCCCAGACCGGCTGCAAGAATAACAACGGCCACGCGATCGTTTATTTTATCTTTTTTCATATCAACTGATTTCTTATGATGGTGAAAATTATTCTCCAGCACCTTAGTAGGAAATAAAGTCAACACCCTTCGGCTAAAGCCGAAGGCTTGGGGTCCAAGAATCCAAGGGTTCGAGCGGTCAAGTGTAAAGACCATCCCAGCCTTTGCTTGAATCCTCAAACCCTTGACCCCTTGAATCCTTGCGGCAGCATCAACAATGAAACTAAAGTCTTCGCCTAAAGGCGAGAGTTTTTCTCCCATTCCCCGAGTGGGACAATAAAAAGGGCAGACCGCTCCTCGATGGTCTGCCCTTAAATTTAAGTGTCCCTGCCGACGATGGAAAATCAGCGACCATCATCGGTCATCATCTCGCTTTCTAATAGCTTATACTACCGGAAACGGCCTCACATACGCGTATTGGCAATTTTAACACGAACCATCGCTCTTTTCAGAGCGGCATTGGCCCGATCCCTGTCTATTTGTTCTTTTTTTTCCTTTTCAGCCAGTCGCTTTTCAGCCCGTTCGATGGCCGCCTGGGCGCGCTCAACATCAATGTCTCCAGCCCTTTCCGCTGACTCGGCTAAAATCGTCACCTTATCGGGAAGCGCTTCGGCAAAACCGCCGGAAACAAATAGATATCTTTCTTTCCCGGCCGTATCGGTATACCGAATAATACCGGTTTTAACGGTTGTAAGAAAAGGGGTATGCCCAATCAGCACGCCGAACTCGCCCAGCACGCCCGGTGCCACCACGGTCTGGACCTCTTCATCGACCACGGCCTTTTCGGGGGTTACCACTTCCAGTAGAATATTTCCCGCCATTTGTTACCCCTTTACGATTCCGACGTTTCCGACTCTTTGGCCGCTTCAATTACCTCTTCGATACTGCCCTTCATGTAAAAAGCCTGTTCGGGTATATCGTCATACTTGCCTTCGCAGATTTCCTTGAAGCCGCCAACCGTATCTTCGATCTTTACATAAGAGCCGGGTGTATTCGTAAAAACCTCGGCAACGTGAAATGGCTGTGACAGAAAGCGTTGAATTTTCCGCGCACGGCTTACTGTAATTTTATCCTCGTCAGACAATTCATCAATACCCAGAATGGCGATAATATCCTGCAATTCGGTATACTTTTGAAGGATTTGCTGGACTTGACGGGCGACCAGGTAGTGTTCTTCGCCAATATAGGCTGCATCCAGAATGCGTGAGGTTGAATCCAGGGGATCCACGGAAGGGTAAATCCCCAACTCGACTAATTTACGCGAAAGGACCACGGTACCGTCCAAGTGAGCAAATGTGGTTGCCGGTGCCGGGTCGGTCAAGTCATCCGCAGGTACGTAAACGCACTGCACGGCGGTAATTGAGCCTTTGTCCGTAGAGGTAATTCGCTCCTGCAATTCCCCTAAATCAACGGCCAGGGTGGGTTGGTACCCAACGGCCGAGGGCATTCGTCCCAGAAGGGCTGAAACCTCGGATCCGGCCTGGGTAAAACGGAAAATGTTGTCAATAAAGATGAGAACATCCTGCCCTTCTTCGTCCCGGTAATACTCGGCGGCTGTCAGGGCCGAAAGGGCCACCCGGGCCCTTGCTCCGGGAGGTTCGGTCATCTGCCCGTAAATCAATGCGGCCTTGGGAAGTACACCGGCATCTTTCATTTCATGATACAGATCGTTGCCCTCGCGGGTGCGTTCCCCGACCCCGGCAAACACCGAAATACCGCCGTGCTGCATAGCGATATTATGAACCATTTCCATCATGATAACGGTTTTACCAACACCCGCACCGCCGAACAGACCCATTTTTCCGCCACGCGGAAAGGGCACCAGCAAATCGATAACCTTAATTCCGGTTTCGAGAACCTGCACGGAGGTGTCCTGCTCGGTAAATGCAGGGGCTTGGCGATGGATCGGAAGCATCTTTTCCTGGCTTACCGGACCGAGTCCGTCCACCGGTCGACCAACAACATTAAGAACACGTCCCAGGCCGGCTTCACCCACGGGCATCATGATCGGTTTGCCGGTATCCGTTACCTTCTGTCCTCTTATCAGACCATCGGTAACATCCATGGCAATCGTTCGAACGACATTGTCGCCCAAATGTTGTGCGACCTCAACCACCAGGTTATCGGCCTCATCGCTGATGGAAGGGTTGCTAATCGTCAGAGCAGTATAGATTGTGGGCAGGTTTCCCTGCTCAAATTCTACGTCGACCACAGGCCCCATCACCTGAGTAATCTTCCCAATATTCTCACCCATCTAAAAACCTCCTCCTATATATGAAATCAGGTGTTTATCTTTTTTTATCCCTTAAGCGCTTCGGCACCGCCGACAATGTCCATCAGTTCTGCGGTTATGGCTGCTTGTCTGGCCTTGTTATATACCAGTGTCAAATTTTCGATCAAGTCATTACAAGCGTTGGTTGCATTGTTCATGGCGGCCATCCGGGCGGCATGTTCGCTGGTGGAAGTTTCCAGCAGTGAACTATGCAGTGTTACATGGACACTTTTCGGAAGCAACTCCCCAAAAAGGCTGTCTGTTGAAGGTTCGCAAATGTGTTCAGCCAGGTACTCTTCAGCTTCATCTTCATCTTCATCTTCAGCCGTTTCAATCGGTGGTATCGGCAGCAGCTGTTTTAGGGTAGGGACCTGTCTGCCCATACTTAAAAATTCAGAATAGACGATATAAACTTCGTCATAGTCCCCGTTCAGGTATCCTTCCACAAGCTTGCGTCCTGCATTTGCAGCCACATTGAACCCAAAGCTAGTTCCGACCACACCGATCTGTTCGTCCACTATCGGTATTTTTTTCTTGCGGCACCAATCCCGGCCTTTTTTCCCAAAATTAGTAAACGATATCTCACGACTATCACCGGATTTATCCCCTATGAAGGAATTAGCCATTTCAATCAGGTTGGCATTGAAGCCCCCGCACAAGCCCCGGTCCGAAGTACATAAAACCACATGAATTTTCTTTACTTCCTCATGCGGCACCAGCAAAGGACTGGCTTCCTCACCGGAATTCTGAGCCAGACTCCCCAATACCTCTGCAAATTTACCGGCATAGGGGCGAAAGTTTTCCATATTCGTCTGGGCGCCCCGCAATCTTGAGGTCGCCACCATATTCATGGCCTTGGTGATCTGCTTTGTCTTCTTAACCGCACCTATTTTGTTTTGGACATCTTTTAGACTTGCCATAAACTCAGCCTTTTGATTGCGCCTTTATGATTGTGATCGGCATGTTTTTTTGAATACATGCTATCCAAATTGTTATATTCACTCTTACGAGCCCGACCCGGTTAAGCCGAAATTGAAAATTGACGATTAAATATTGATTCAAAATATTCAATCATTCTATTTAATCGTATCACCGAATTCTTCACCATAGGCCTTCATGGCTTCAGCCATTACCTTGTTAAGATCGTCTGAAATTTCTTCCTTTTCTTTCAGTTCAGAAAAAATTTGCGGATACCGGTCTTCGACGAATGCGTAAAGCCCTGCCTCGTATTTGGCCAGGACATCGACTGGATATTCATCCAGATAACCCTTGGTGCCTGCGTACAGGATTGTGACCTGTTTTTCCATAGATAACGGCTGAAATTGCGGCTGTTTGAGGATTTCAACCAGCCTTGCCCCGCGGGTCAATTGACGCTGGGTGGCCGCATCCAGGTCGCTGCCAAAGGCTGCGAATGCTTCCAATTCACGAAACTGGGCCAGATCCAGACGTAAGGTACCGGCCACCTGTTTCATGGCCTTCACTTGGGCGGCACCGCCGACCCGGGAGACCGACAGCCCGACATTGATAGAAGGCCTGATACCGGCGAAAAACAGTGAGGGTTCCAGGTAAATCTGGCCGTCTGTAATGGAAATAACATTGGTCGGGATAAAAGCGGAGACGTCGCCGGCCTGGGTTTCAATGATCGGCAGGGCCGTCAGGGAGCCGGCACCCAACTCGTCGTTCATTTTAGCGGCCCGTTCAAGCAGGCGGGAGTGATTATAAAAAATATCCCCTGGATAGGCTTCACGACCGGGGGGGCGTCTCAGCAACAGGGAAATCTGCCGGTATGCGGCTGCCTGTTTGGAAAGGTCATCGTAAACGATCAGGGCGTGCTGACCCTTGTTACGGAAATATTCGCCCATGGCACAGCCGGCAAAAGGGGCAACATATTGCAGGGTTGCCGGGTCGCTGGCACAGGCTGATACAATGGTCGTATACTCCATGGCACCGTGTTTTTCCAACACGTTGTAAACTTGGGCTACGGTCGATAATTTCTGTCCGCAGGCCACATAAATACAATAAACGTCCGTATCTTTCTGGGCCAAAATGGCATCGACGGCACAGGCGGTTTTGCCGATCTGGCGGTCGCCGATGATCAGTTCCCGCTGACCGCGTCCCACCGGCGTCATGGCATCAACGGCCTTAAGACCCGTATAACAGGGCTCATGGACTCCCTTACGGGCGATAACGCCCGGGGCAACCATTTCAACCCGGCTGGTTTCTTTAGCGTCTATGGGGCCTTTGCCATCGAGGGGTTCACCGACGGCGGAAACCACCCGGCCCAGAACCGCCTCACCCACGGGGACTTCGGCGATCCGGCCGGTTCGCTTGACCATATCGCCTTCCTTGATGTGGATATCCTCACCCATAATGGCGCAGCCGACATTATCCTCTTCAAGGTTCAGCACCAGCCCCAGGATTCCTCCGGGGAATTCCACCAGTTCCAGGGCCATGGCTTTTTCCAAGCCATAAACCCTAGCAATCCCATCACCGACCGACAAGACGACCCCGGTTTCGGACAGCTCCACCTTCTTGTCGTAATCCGTAATCTGTTCCTTGATAATCTGGCTTATTTCTTCCGCTTTAAGTTCCATCAGACACCCTCACCCTTTTTTAATGATTCTCGCATACCGAGCAGTTGTGTTTTTATACTTCCATCCAGGACCAAATCCCCGATGCGGGTAACAATTCCACCAATCAAGGTCGGATCCTGATTTATTTCCAGAATAACCTCTTTTCCGGTTCGCTTGGACAACCCCTTGCGAATTTTCTCAATGGCATCGGCCGACAGTTCGGTGGCCGATGTGACCGAGGCCCGGGCAACCCCTTTGAGTTCATCGGCCAAGTTCTGGTAAAATTCATCGATACTGTCAATAAAGCCGATGCGCCCTTTATCGAACAATAATAATAAAAAAGACCGCATCACTTTGGACAACCCCAGTCTTTCAATTAGGGTGTCAAGGACCCCTTTGCGGTCACCGGTAGCATGCAGGGGGTTTGTGATGGCCTGCTCAAGTGATCGGTTTTGGGTGATCAAATTTGAAATACCACTCAGTTCCGAGCGATAGGTCTCGGCCTCACCATCCTGTTTTCCGATCAACAACAATGCCTTAGCATAGCGCCTGGCGATGGCAAAATTCTTCACGTTTCCACCACTTTCTTTAAATAATCGTCCACTAAACCTTCCTGGTCCTTACCCGTAATTTTTTCCTTGATCAGATTTTCCGCTTTGGTCAGGGCTTTTTCGAGCACATCCCGATGTAGTTTTTCCTTGGCCTGTTTAAACTCCGACTGAATACTCCGCTTAGCCTGAGCTTCGAGTTTTTCCGATGCGGCCTCCGCTTCCTTTAGAATACGAACCTTGGCCTCCTCACCCTGGCGAATATATTCCGCCACGATATTTTCAGCTTCCTTGTCCAGAGAGGCCAACTTTTCATCATATTCAGACAGCTTGGCTTCGGCCTGATTCTTTTTTGCCTCAAGCTCATCCAACTGGTTCTGAATCCCGCTGATACGATTATTCAGGGCCTGTTTCAATGGCTTTCGCAATAGAAAAAACAGGGCAATCGCAAGCACCAGAAAATTCATTACCCGGTAGGTATCCGTTGCCACCCATCCTTTGGTTCCTTGGGCTTCACCATGCGCATCTTCCGCACCGTGTCCGGTTTCGGATGAACTCAACGCCGGACCGACACAACAAAAAAATAGGGCTGCGACGATAACTACCATCATTGACCCTATCTTCATCCAACGATTTTTTGATTTGAAACGAAAAGACATTATGACACCGCCCTTCCCAAGATTTTTTCCCCAATGGACCCTGCAAAACCATTAATCTCTTTTTCCAACTCCGCTTGCACTTTTTGAGCGTCCCTGGCGATTTCTTCCTTGGTTTTTGTCAGTTCGGCCTGGGCTTTGGCATTGATCCTTTCGATGATGGCCCTTTCCTCGTCTCTGGCATCCTCGAGAAAAGCCTCCTTCTCTTTTAGCCCTTTGGCCCGTGCACTGCGAAGGCCGGAATTGTAGTCCGAATCCTTCTGGAGGGACTGATCGGCACAGGTGTCGATGCGCTGATGAAATGTGTCGATCTTTCCGGCACGCTGGCGCAGGATTTTCCGAATCGGCTTGTAAACAACAATGTTTAATATCCAGACCAAAAAAAGAAAATTGGCGATCTGGATGAACACCGAGTAGTCAATTTTAATCATCGGCATTCCTCTCTAAATTTGGTTGTGGGGTCAATCATTTTCCGGCGCTCTATAACATCGGTCTGTTCGGCTTGTCAAAGGTTTTTTTACCTATATGTTTCCATCAACCGCAAAATTGTTACTATTGCAAATATAAGCACCCGGTTTTACTTTATTTCATACCATTTTAGCGATACATTTGATCTCTACTAAAGCGCCTTTGGGCAATCCGGCAACCGCCACCACTGCACGAGCGGGTCGATGACCGCTGAAAAAAGACTCATAGATGGCATTAAACTGGGTAAACATTTCCATATCAATTAAATATACATCTACGGCGATCACATCGCCAAGGCGACAGCCACCCGCCAATAGGATCTGTTTTATATTTTCCAGGGATTGCCTCGCCTGGGTATCAAAATCCGAACCAGCCATTTCTCCTGTCCCGGGTAAAAGGCCGATTTGTCCGCTAACGAAAAGAAACGGTTCGGAGAAAATCCCCTGGGAATAGGGGCCGATGGCCGCCGGGGCCTGATCAGTTGCAATCGACTTAATCATCCTTAAAACCCTCCTAGTGTCATTTGGGTACGTTGGGAGGGGACCTACCATCCCCAAAGCGAAAAGTCAAAATGATCCTGACTCAAAGCGGTCATTCTGACCTTGACACCGATCCGCGGGTCGCATATGACATTGTCCATGTCTGCGTATCTAATAATAAATAGGTGGATGGACCGGTTTATCAAAGGAGCCATCACCATATTGACGCTGTTTCTGCTGATAGGCCTCTCGACTACGGGTCAGGCGAAAACAACCATATTTCCGATCACCATCGACTACCCGCTTTTACAAACCTTGACGATTCAATCGGCCTTCAACGATCCGAACCAGACGGCCCAATTGCTGGAAACCGAAGATGGTTGTACTGCCGTGACGATCGCTAACCCCCGGTGGGCCGAAAAAAACGGCCTGATGAGCTTCGAAGTCCATGTTGATTTAGAGGCCGGCAAATCTTTCAATGATAATTGTCTCATGCCGGTTGCCTGGCAGGGATATGTGGTTTCGTTCCAGCAGCCGGAAATCCATCCGGCAGACTGGCAACTGTCGTTTAAAACCGTCGATATAAGAATTTATGACATAGATCACCAGCCGTCCAGCATTCCCGGCATCATCTCAAAACTGATGACGTCATGGGTATATCCGTATTTAAACCAGATTCGCATCGATTTGGCCCCACCGGTGGGTGATCTGAAACAAACCCTTTTACCGATGTTTCCAGATCTATATCAACAAAACGCCCAAAAGATTTTGGACAGTATGCGACCGGCAGGGGTATTGGTGGAATCCGACCATATACGCGTCAATATCTCGGTTGATGCCGAAATCTCCGATAAAAATAATGGGGATGACCCAGGAACTGTGCCCCTCTCTAAAAGTGAACTGGATCGATTTACCGAGGTATGGGAAACTTGGGATGCTTTGCTGGTGCACATGATGGTATCCCTGTCCGAAAAGTCACTTTCCGAAGACGAGCAGCAGGTCCTTCTCGACACCCTTTTGGAAACCCGTTATCGTTTTAGCGCCGAATTAGCAAACGATCAGGTCGGAGAAGATTTTGTCAAGAAGCAATTCCTTTGGGCGTGGGAACAAATTGCCCCGATTTTTCGAAGGCACCTGACAGAAGGACCATCCAGACAAACCCTTGGATATCTGACATTCTTTACCGCCTCGGATGCACTAACGGCTCTGGACGAGTTGGGCCCGGCCTTGGGAATAGAAATCAGCCGGGAGGGGCTCATCCGGCTGGCCCGGCTATTGGGGGACCTCCCGACAGGTTCACTCGAATACCAACCCGAAGCAGATCATCGTTTACGCCAAATTTTTGGATTTGAACCGATCCCTGAGGGATCTGATGTTGAAGAGCAAGCGGTCCCGATGGATCTCGAGATTCCTGACACCGGGATGAAAAATCATTTAAGGTGGCAAGCGTTTATATATTTTCTCGTTACCCCCCGCCAAGCGCTTGCCAGCGACAAACAGGTGACTATCGGTCGCTTGAAACCATGGATAGTTCCAAAATCGGATCTCGATACCTACCTGGGACGCATAAAAAAGTTACTAAAACAAACGGCTACGGAAACTGTCAAGAAATCAAATCCGTTAAAAAAATACCGCACACTCTATGAGCACATCGTCTATGCGACTGCCTGGCAGGAGAGCTGCTTTCGTCAATTTCACGCCAAAAACCGTAAACTGGTATATCTTCGATCTTACAATGGATCTTCAGTGGGCCTCATGCAAATCAATGAACGGGTGTGGCGGGGAATTTACGATCTTAACCGTCTGCGTTGGGATATCCACTACAATACCCGGGCCGGATGCGAAATCCTGGTCACTTACTTTAGCCGTTATGCGTTAAAACGGTATGATCAATTTAAATCACTCAAACCGACAGAAATGGCGGGTGTTGTCTACGCCATGTACAATGGCGGCCCCAGTCAGTTTAAAAAATTTCTTGCCCGCATGAAAACCGGCAAGTATTATTTGAGCGATCAGCTATTTAAAGAAAAATATACTTGGGTGATCAGGAATCAATGGTCACCTATCAATCGATGCCTGGTTGCGAGTTGATCCTGCTTAAAATCTCCATGGGATGCTTGATCAGGAACCGCGCGCCGCTTTTCCGGAGTTCACTGGCCGATCGAAAGCCCCACCGAACACCCACGGGCAACATACCTGCCGCTTCAGCGGTTTCCATATCAATGGCGGTATCCCCCATATAGAAAAAGGCGGACGTCGGTAGGTTCATATGGCGGGCCACTTCCAGCGCCCCGGCCGGATCGGGCTTTTTGGGAACCTGCGGTCGCTGTCCCAGCACGGCTTCAAAAGACCATTGCTTAAAATAACAGGCGACACACTGAACCGTTATTTCATGGGGTTTGTTGGACAAAACGGCCATGCGAATTCCACGTTTGGTCAACTCGTCCAGCATCGCGGTAATGCCCGGATAAGGTCGGGTACGGTCCTTCCAGTTTTGACGGTAATCAGCCAAAAAGGCCCCCAAACATTTTTCTTCTGTTTCTTTCATTCTGGCCGCCGACGGCAATGCTCGATGGACAAGCATGGCGGCCCCATCTCCAACGAAATGACGGTACGAATTGATAGGGTGCAGCGGATACCCATTTGAAGCCAACATGCGGTTGGCGGCGGCCGCCAAATCTTCAATCGTATCCAACAGCGTTCCGTCCATATCAAATAACACCGCCTTAAACTGTTTTCCCATTTCACCACCAAAATTTAATTCGTTATATTTTCCGATCTTATCCTTGATATTAAAGATCCCGTGCTTACCGTCTAATTAGCAGTTGCCCTCGCTGGTGTAAATGTGTTTTCATTTCGTTGCGAATAGAGATCTTTACGAAGCACGATTCATCGGACATCCTAATTTGGTGACGAGCTTTACGCATGACCATTATCCGGTATGATGACATTTTTGCCTGGGACGGCTGGGGGGGTGAATTCAAGCTCACCAGCGGCCGTTGCCACCTCTGGATCTATGACCTGCAACAATCGGGCGAACAGGGACCGGTATATTTAAAACCAATGATTGTGGTCGTTTCGGATTTGCCCGAATCCTACGGAACAAGGGGGGTGATGTCGATCCGCAGTTGCGCCGGCCATATCGCCACCCAGGTAACCCGGCAATTTAAAATCAACCCCGAGCGCATGCTATATGTTGAGTACCACCCCAAAAGAACCTACGGACAGTCACCTGTCCGTACCGTCCCAGAGCGATATGAAGTGGTTGACTTTAAATGGCGCGATGAAAAGGCTTTCGCCAACAAGTGGCGGATACTCGATACCCGCCTGAGAGATCAAGTGAAAGGTTTGATGAAGGACGACTGAATGCTATCTTATCAGTTTGCCTGAATGGCCATTAAAAAAAAGGTTTTAACATCCTTAACGGAGGTCGGTTTGATCCAAGCCGGATTAACGGGAGGAATCGCCACTGGTAAATCCACTGTAAGTTGTATCTTTCGGCAAGCCGGTGCCTTTATCATTGATGCTGACGATATCGCGCATCGATCCATTCGTAAAGGGATGACGGCCTGGCGAGAAGTCGTAACGCATTTCGGCCATGCGATCCTTCGCTCCGATGGCGAGATCAATCGCCCGCTTTTGGGATCTATCATTTTTAAAGAAGAAGAGAAAAAACAAATATTAAATCAGATTGTTCATCCCCATGTCAGACGGGAAATCGCCCGGCAGCTTGCGCCCATTGAGAAAAATCACCCTCGCGCGGTCATTATCCTCGATATCCCTTTATTAATTGAAGTGGGCTGGCATCGGGACGTGCAGGAGGTGATCCTTGTTTATGCCCCGGAAGAGATTCAACTCTCCCGGCTGATGTCGAGAGACGGCCTATCCAACGAAGATGCCCTGGCCCGTATCCAAGCCCAGATGCCCATCGAGGAAAAAAAACGTCATGCCAGCATTGTCATCGACAATAGCGGTGACTTGGAAATTACTCGTGAGAAAACGCTCGCCGTCTACGACTATCTGAAAAGTGAGGATTGATTTTCGGTAATCCGTTAATAAGCCTCGTTACCAGGGACGACACCAAATATCTCGAAAGTCATCCGTGGGAAAAAAATTTGTGTGCCATGAAAGCAGATGACGTACAATGGCTATTTGGTACCGAATATCTTATCGCCCGCATCACCCAGGCCGGGTAAAATATAGCCCACCTCATTTAATTTTTTATCGATAGCGGCCACATAGATCTCCACATCGGGATGCGCCGCTTCCACCCGCTTGATGCCTTCGGGCGCGGCAACGACAAAAATGCCCTTGATTTTATTGCAACCCGATTCCTTGATCAAGTCGATAGTGGCCGTTAGCGTCCCGCCGGTGGCCAGCATGGGATCCAGAATCAGTGCAATCCGTTCTTTCATCTGGCTGGTCATCTTCACATAGTACCGGACAGGCTCCAGCGTTTCTTCGTTCCGGTAAAGCCCAACCACGCTGACCTTGGCTGACGGAATTAAATCAAGTACGCCGTCCATCATTCCCAAACCGGCTCGCAGGATCGGTACGACGGTAATTTTTTTCCCCTTGATACGCTCCACTTCCACAACTCCGGCCCATCCATCGATGGTCCGGACCTCGGTCTCTAGGTCTTTGGTGGCCTCGTAGGTCAACAGGCTGGCCAGTTCGGAAGCAAGGTCTCTAAAATCCTTGACACTCACATCTTTTTCGCGCATCAAACCCAGTTTATGCTTGATCAATGGGTGGTCTACGACAGTTACCGACACAGCTCCCTCCTTCGGTTAAGGTGGATAAAGTGATTCGGTCCCGGCTGCCGGGTAAGGGCGGGTCGCTGCATATACCGGCAGATTCATTCCGAAAATAGATTTGGGTATGTTGCCCTATTTCTAATGATCCTGTCAAGGCTGCGATTTGACTTGGCAGGGTCCTTCTGGTAAATGCAGCCGCAATAAAAATACAAGGGAGGAAAGGTATGATGGAAAGAACATTGTCGATTATTAAACCGGATGGCGTTCGTCGCGAACTGATCGGTAAAATCATCAAACGTATCGAAAAAAGTGGGCTCAAAATCATTGCCGCTAAAATGATTCACATGACACCTCAGGAGGCTGAAGGGTTTTACACTGTCCACAAGGAAAAACCGTTTTTTAACAGTTTAATCACATTTATGTCATCAGGTCCCTGTTTACCGATGGTGCTGGAAGGCGACAATGCCATTTCACGCTATCGGGATTTAATGGGTGCTACCAATTATAAGGAAGCCGCCAAGGGAACCATCCGTCGGAAATTTGCCACGGATATCGAAAAAAACGTTGTCCACGGCTCCGACGCCCAAGAAACCGCGGCTTTTGAAATCAGCTACTTTTTTTGTCAATTGGAAATCGTAGCTTAATGGCGCAACACATAAATTTTGATCGTATCACTGTTGTTCTTAAAAAACCCCGCTACCCTGAAAATATCGGGGCAGTGGCCCGGGCCATGTGCAATATGGGGTTGAACCGGTTGTCGATTGTCGATCCGGAAAATTTCGACCTCAAAAGAATCAGAAAGCTGGCTACCCACGAGGCGACAACGATTGTTGACACGATTACTCGCTTCGACGATCTAAATGATGCCCTGGCTGATATGCATTACGTGGTGGGCACCACGGCCCGGCTGGGTCGTCAGCGTCCGGTGGTTCAATCTCCTTCGACGGTGGCTGGTCGCCTGATCTCAATTGCCCGCCAAAACCAGGTGGCACTTCTTTTCGGACCCGAAGATCGAGGTTTGACAAACACGGATCTGCAGCTTTGCCACATCATCGTAAACATCCCCACCGCCGACTTTTCATCCCTTAACCTGAGCCAAGCCGTTATGCTGATGTGTTACGAAATCCTTCGTGCTGGCGAGAATGAAAACCCGCAACCGGTACCGCGTCTAGCAGCTCGGCACGAGCTGGACGGCATGTATGCCACGCTAAAAGAGATCCTGGTAAGCATTGATTATATCAACCAGGAAAACCCGGATTACTGGATGAATAAAATTCGGCGTTTCGGCAACCGGATCCAATTACGGGCAGGGGAAGTCAGCGTCATTCGCGGTATCTGCCGCCAAATCAACTGGTATGGCAAAAAATGTTATCAGGATGGGAAAAAAGCTGCAGTGAAGCAGGACAGGTCAACGGGTGTCTCGCCAGGTTAAACCCTTTAAGAATTCACGAAAAATATCTCCGTTTGAGTGATTCTCCTCCCACATGGCGGGAGTCCTCAGGATGCTCCCTTAAAGGGGGCTGACCACCGCAGGGGGTTTGAACCTCCCATTGGTGACACGCCGAGCATCGCAGAAGCGGGCAAATAGGCGCTGTGGCTGTCTGAGCGCTAGCGCGTTCCACCGCGATCGCGCGATTCGAGATCCACCGGGCAACCCGAAGAGCCGCGTCGCAGGGGCGATTTCTTTTGGTTCGTTTTCTTTTTCGTAAAAGACAATGAACCTATAAGCGTAATCATGCCAGGCGGCTTCATGAGGGCGCAAAGGCTAGTTAGCGTCTATCCATTAATGGCATCTTTCGGCCCAGAGCTGCGTTTTCGTTTTTTTGCAATCCTCAGAATAGCCCACTATGCCTGCGGTTGCAAAAACGCTCAGGCCTTGCGCTGAACCAAAATCTACCATTTCTGGGTGGACACTATCTTAACGGCTATTTTTTCTCTCACTGGATCGGTTGAACCTATCCGGGTCTTCCACCATATGGAGAGGGTTTTGGTTGTTACTAATCCGTATCGGTCTTTAACACAGACAAAAAGGCTTGTTGGGGAATCATCACCTTGCCGACCATCTTCATACGCTTTTTCCCCTTTTTTTGTTTTTCCAACAACTTTCTTTTCCGGGTTACATCCCCACCATAACACTTGGCTGTCACATCCTTGCGAAATGCCGAGACGGTCTTCCGGGCGATAATCATTCCTCCGATAGCACCCTGGATGGCTATTTTAAACATATGCCTGGGGATTTCATCTCTGAGTTTTGTGCAGGCCGAGCGCGCCCGTTCGACGGCCCGATCCCGGTGAACCAGTTGCGAAAGGGCATCCACCTTCTCGCCGTTGATGAGGATGTCGATCTTCACCAGATCGGTTTCACGGTAATCGATCAGATCGTAATCAAACGAACCGTATCCCTGGGTAATCGACTTGAGCATATCGTAAAAATCGTAAACCACTTCCGCTAGTGGTATCTCGAAGATCATTTCAAGCCGATCGCTGGTGAGATATTGGTAATTTTTGTTGATCCCCCTGCGATCCAGACACAGTTTCATCACCACACCCATGTACCGGTCGGGTACGATGATGGAAGCTCGAATAAACGGCTCCTTACAGACGGCAATGCTCATCGGGTCTGGAAAAAGCGCCGGATTGTCAATCGCCTGAACCGTACCGTCGTTTAAAATAATCTCGTACCCGACGGACGGTGCGGTCAGAATCAGTGAAAGGCCGTATTCCCGTTCAAGTCGTTCCTGAACCACTTCAAGGTGCAGCAAACCGAGAAATCCACAACGGAACCCAAACCCCAGGGCAGCGGATGAATCTTTTTCGTAAACCAGTGACGCATCGTTCAGTTTCAGTTTTTCCAATCCGATGGTCAAGTCCTCGTATCCGTCCGAAGCCACCGGGTAGATTGAAGAAAAAACCACCGGCTTGGCCTCCTTAAAGCCGGGTAAGGGTGCCTCACAGGGCCGGTCCCGATGGGTCACGGTATCTCCGCAGCGGGTGTTGCTCACAGTCTTGATGCCGGCGATCAAATACCCGACCTCGCCGGCAGAAAGCGCACGGGTCGGTTGTCTTTCCAGCCGGAAAAGGCCGACCTCCTCCACCTTGTATACCGCTTCGTTATACATGAACCGGATCCATTCGCCCGGCTTGATGGTACCTTCAAAAATTCTGAAATGAACCACCGTGCCGCGGAACGGATCGTAATGACTGTCAAAAATCAAGGCCTGCAGGGGCGCCTCAGCATCGCCGGCCGGAGGTGGCAGTCGGTTGACGATCCCTTCCAGAATTTCATCAATGCCGGTGCCTTCCTTGGCAGATACCAGCAAAGCTTCTTCCGGATCCAGCCCCAAGTCCTTGTCTATCTGTTTTTTTACCCGATCGATATCCGCCGACGGAAGGTCAATTTTATTAATCACCGGAACAATCTCGAGATTATCCTCTAGCGCCAGGTAAAAATTGGCCAGCGTCTGGGCTTCCACGCCCTGGCTAGCGTCAATAAGCAAGAGGGCTCCCTCGCAGGAAGCCAGTGCCCGGGAAACCTCATAGGTAAAATCGACATGCCCGGGAGTATCGATCAAGTTTAAGGCAAAATCCACACCACTTGCGGCTGAAAAGGGTAGGCAAACGGTTTGACTTTTAATGGTGATACCTCTCTCCCGCTCGATGTCCATCGTATCCAGGATCTGATCCTTGAAATCGCGATCGGAAACCATACCGGTTGCCTGAATAAGCCGATCCGACAGGGTCGATTTTCCATGGTCGATATGGGCGATTATACTAAAATTTCTTATATTTTTCATATAATACCGTCTGAATGAATCCTGCTAAAGTGGTTGTTGCCAGTCAAACATTTTCCTTATATCAAGAGTTTAAGGGACTTCAACAAAAAATATGATTTTACTCTGGCTTTTCTTAAATTATTTTGATAGGAAAAAATTTTATTTAACCATATTGAAATGTGGTCCCTGTTGTTTTAATTGTTAATCGATTATTCAACCGGTATTGAGGCCAATGAGCACTCACATTCTTATTGTTGATGACAACAAGGAAATCAGGAATTTCCTAGAGGAATTTTTACTCGCCAAAGGTTTTAATTGCTCCTCCACTGATAGCTCAGAAGAAGCGCTTGAAATCATAGAGAATGACTCGATTGAAGTGGTGGTTTCCGATATCATTCTACCCGGTATGAGCGGCCTTGAACTCGCCTCTAAAATCAAACGAAAACACAGCAACATCGATATCATCATTATGACCGGGCATGGCCGGGAGTTTTCCTATGAAGAAGCCGTTCGCAAAGGGGCTTGTGATATGGTGGTCAAGCCATTTCGTGCGGAAGAGTTGCAGCTTCGAATCGAACGGGCGTTATCTGAACAACGGATGCGGGCGGAACGTATGGTCATTTTGGAAGAACTAAAGCGCTTGGCCATTACCGATGATTTGACTAAATTATTCAACACGCGTCATTTCTACCAGCGCCTAAAAGACGAAATAAACAGATCCAGACGATACCAGACACCCCTTTCCCTCCTATTGCTCGACATTGATTTTTTCAAAGATTACAATGACAATTACGGTCACTTAGAGGGGAACAAGGCATTACAACAGATTGGTAAAACGATCCAAACCTGCCTGAGGAGCATGGATACCGCTTACCGGTACGGCGGTGAGGAGTTTACGGTTCTTTTACCTCAAACAATTCACACCGAGGCGGCAACCGTTGCGAAACGGATAAAAAAATCGGTTGCTAGGTTAAAATTTCATCCCAAGGAGGATGAAACGGCCAGCATCACGATTAGTATCGGTGTAACCGAATATCGCCATGGCGACGCGCCGGAAGAATTCGTCAAAAGGGCCGATCAGGCCATGTACATGTCCAAAGAAAACGGTCGCAACAAGGTGACGATTATAGCGCCAACTGATGAGGCGGGCAAGCAACCAGACCCATCATGACGGTCTATTCGTTTCTCTCTCCCCAGTATAACCCTATCCCCGACGCCTCCATCGATCAAATCATCACGCTTTACCGCCAGGCAGGGTGGTGGAAGAGTCCCGACGCTGATAGAGATCATGTCCGGCGAATTATAACCGGCAGCCACTGTTTTTTAATTGTTTTGGAAAATGAGGAACTGGTCGGAATGGGTCGGATAATCAGCGATGGAGAGAGTGATGCCTATATTCAGGATGTCACCGTAAAGACAACCTGCCGGAAAAAAGGTATCGGTACCCAAATCGTAAAACGCCTCGTCGAGCGAATCGAAGCAGACGGATTAAAATGGATTGGACTGATCGCCGAAAGAAATACCCATGAATTTTATGAGCGAATCGGCTTTAAAAAAATGCCGAATTCCATCCCCATGTTAAAAGAAATACCATGAATTTTGAGCCCCTGACACCAGCAGATTTTCAGCGCCTCAACCCTTTTTTTAAACATCAGCCGTATCGTTTATGCGCTTATTCCCTGCCATCGATCATTGTCTGGAAAAATGAAGAATATCAACCTTATGCGATGGTTCGGGACAAGGCCCTGATTATCAGCACTGAATTTACCCATCACCGGGAAAATCGCCATTTACTCTTGCCGGTGGCCCCCGCTATAGAATACTCTCCGGAAGCATTACATGACCTGGCCCTGTCCGTTGGCCATGAAAGGTACTGGTTCGTCCCCGAAGATTATACCCAGCGATTTGGAGAGAAACGGTTCAAGCCCCTGTTCATTATTGAGCCCCATCCGGATTACGACGATTATGTTTACCACCGAACGGAACTGGTCGATTTGAGTGGAAATAAATATTCCAAAAAACGGAACTTGATCAAACAATTTCACAGGGAATACGTGGATTCAAACCGGGTACAGGTGGAACCGGCCACCGCAACCGAAGCGGAGGAATGTGCCGAGTTCATTGAAGCCTGGTGTGAAGAACGCCAGTGCGATGCCGACGGGCAAATCGACCTCGCCTGTGAAAAACAGGCCACCCTCAATACCATCTGGCATATGAACGAACTGGAGGTGAACGGCCTGTTGCTTCGAATCGATGGAACCGTCTGCGCCTTTGGGATCGGCTCATATTTGACCGACGATATGGGCGTGCTGCATTTCGAAAAGGCGTTTTCCCGGGTGAAGGGACTGTATCAATATTTTGACAATCAATGTGCCCGGCGACTGTTTCAAGGCTACCGGTACATTAATAAAGAGAGTGATATGGGGGAGGTCAACCTCGCCAAGGCCAAGAAATCGTACCATCCGGCAATGATGATCCCCTCGTATAAACTCACCCTTCGTGAGTAGGCCGAAGGGCCACTTTCAACAATAAATCCCCTTGCCGACCATTGGGCATCAATCGCCCCTGTCCTTTCAGCCTTAGCTTGGCGCCTTCCGCAATCCCGGCAGGTATGGTTACCTTGATCAGCCGTTTCTGAAACCCCCAAGGGATATTTACCATCTTCCGGCTTCCCTGCTTAGCCTCGCTCGACGTCACTTCAATGGTGCCATAAAGGTTCGGATCCTCATTATCGAGGTTAACCGGGCGAATGATCTGAAGGCGATGGGTATGTTTTTTCTCGGTGGCTTTGGATATCATCTTCGAGGCGCCGGTATCGGGCAGAACCTGGAACAACTTTAAGAAAATGATTCCGAAAATAAATCCTCCAATGTGGGCCCACCAGGCAATCCCACCTGCTGCGCCGTGACCGGCAGCGGCGTTTAAAAACTGAAGAAAAAACCAGAACCCGAGAAAAAAATAGGCCGGAATTTCAAAAAACAATGGAATAATTACAATCGGTACCAGGGTTAATACTTTGGAACGGGGAAAAAGAATAAAATAAGCGCCCATCACGCCGGCAATGGCTCCGCTGGCGCCGATGGTGGGAATGTTGGATCCGGTATTCAAAATCAAATGGGATAGACCCGAAGCCAGCCCGCATGCCAAATAAAACACCAGATAACGCAACGGGCCGAGGCGATCTTCCACATTATCTCCAAAGATCCACAACGTCCACAGATTGCCCAACAAATGCCAGAATCCGCCGTGTAAAAACATAAAGCTGAACAAAGAAAAAATCTGTTGGCCGGTCGTGAAGTAATGCGACAGCCGTGGATCAACATACCGGGCCGGTACCAGCCCGTAAATATAAAAGAAACGATCCGCAACCCCTCCCTGGGAAAACTGCACCAGATACACCAGTACATTTATCCCGATGATTGCCGTCGTGATCACCGGGTAGTTGCGCGAAGGGATCGTATCGCGGATAGGAATCATGGCTTCTCGTTTAAAGAGCCGTAAAAAATTAATTGGCTTGAGATTGCGACGGGGTTTGGTTTGGATATCAACCCATAAAACTCCAGTGCCAACTCGGATAACAGGCCGCGTCGATGGTTTCACACCGATTGTGTGGGACTATTTTCTCAAACGCCTCAGCCAGGTCAAAAGACAAACAGGATGGGGTAATTTATTTTTGCACGACCCTAAGCAGTAAAAGACCGGATACGGGATAAATTGGCATCCAGTTTCCGCCGCTTATCCATCAACCCGGCATGCTTATCCCGGGTCTTTGCGACGACATCGGCGGGCGCTTTTTCAATGTAATTGGGGTTGTCAAGCTTCTTTCCCAGACCGGCCATTTCCTTGTCAATTTTATCAATGGCCTTTTCCAGCCGGGGAATCTCTTGATTAAAATCGATCACACCGGCCAAGGATACGTAGAGCGTGGCATCAGCAACCACCGCCGTAGCGGCCGTATCAGGACGATCGCCGGGCAATTTAACGGAAAGTGATTCCAACGCGGCCAGCTTGGTAATCATATCCTGGTTGTTTTCAATATCCGACCGGGTGGCCGCTTCTCCGGACTGGATCATGACATTTAACTTACTGGCAGGGGGGATATTCATCTCCCCCCGGATATTTCGCACAGCACTGATGATACCGATGACCAGATCCATTTCCGCCTCAACCTCGGGATCTGAGGCCACCGTCTCGGAATAATCCTTGGCCACATCCGGGAACGTAGCTTTCATAATGGAACCACTGCGATTGGGGAGCTTCTGCCAGACCTCTTCGCTAATAAACGGGGCAAAGGGGTGTAACAACACCAGGGTGTCCCTCAAAACCCGTCCCAGCACCTGCTGTGTGGCGGTTTGCCCTTTATCTCCAGCATCTCCGTAAAGGGCCGGCTTTACCGCTTCCAGGTACCAGTCGCACAGTTCATGCCAGATAAACCGGTACAGAGCGCCGGCGGCATCGTTGAATCGATACTCATCCAGCCCGGTAGAGACCTCGGCGGTCACGTTGTTGAGCCGCGAGAGAATCCAGCGGTCCGGAAGGGTCAGGTCTCTCCGATCGATGGGTCTTTCATCCTTTTTAAGATGCATCAATGCAAATCGGGCCGCGTTCCAAATCTTGTTGATGAAATGCCGATACCCCTCCACCCGTTTCTCGTCCATCCGGATGTCCCGGCCTTGGGCGGCAAAAGCGGCAAGCGTGTACCGGAATGCATCGGTGCCGAATTCATCCATCACGGTGAGCGGGTCGATCACGTTCCCCTTAGATTTGCTCATCTTATCCCCGTACTTGTCGCGAACCAGGGCGTGCACATAGACATCCTTGAAAGGAATATCCTCCATGAAATGAATCCCCATCATCATCATGCGGGCCACCCAAAAGAAAAGAATATCGAATCCGGTCACCAAAACAGATGTGGGATAAAAAGTGCCCAGCAAAGGGGTTTTATCAGGCCAACCCATGGTGGAAAACGGCCACAGGGCAGAGCTAAACCAGGTATCCAGCACGTCGGTTTCCTGAACCAGTTCCCCATGACCGCATGTCGAGCAACGCGTCGGGGCCTCCATGGCGACCATGACTTCATCGCAACTGCCGCAGGTCCAGGCGGGAATCTGATGGCCCCACCAGATCTGACGCGAGATACACCAGTCTCTGATATTATCCATCCAGTTGAAATACGATTTATTCCAGGTAGCGGGAACAATGTGGGTTTTGTTATCCCTGACTGCGGCCGCGGCTTTTTCGGCCAGCGGTTTCGCCTTGACAAACCATTGTTTGGACAGATTCGGTTCCACAATCGTATGACAGCGATAACAATGGCCGACACTGTGATCGTAAGGCTCTACTTCGATCAGTAGCTTTTCTTTCTCAAGCGCATCAATCACAGCCTCGCGGCACTTGAACCGGTCCATTTCCGCGAAGCGGCCCGCCGCCTGCGTCATTCGTCCGTCATCACCGATGACCTTGAGGATGGACAATTCGTGACGCCGACCGATTTCAAAATCGTTGGGATCGTGAGCGGGAGTCACTTTTAGACCGCCGGTGCCAAAGGACATGTCCACGTATCGGTCCCGGATAATTGGAATCCGACGCTCCATCAGAGGCAGGATCACCTCCTCAGAGGTCATCTCCCGGTAGCGCTCGTCATCGGGATTTACGGCCACGGCGGTATCGCCCAGCATAGTTTCGGGGCGTGTGGTAACGACCACGATACCGCCGGACCCATCGGCAAACGGGTACCGGATATGATACAGATGCCCCTGAATATCTTCATGTTCGACCTCAAGATCAGAGAGGGCCGTGTGACAGCGATGGCACCAGTTGATGATATAGTCGCCTTTGTAAATCAGACCTTGATGATAAAGGGTTACGAACACCTTACGTACCGCCCTTGAAAGCCCATCGTCCATGGTGAACCGTTCACGCTCCCAGTCACAGGAAGCCCCAAGGCGCTTTAACTGGTTGATGATGGCACTGCCGGACTGTTTTCGCCATTTCCAGACTTCTTCAATAAATTGTTTCCGGCCGAGTTCGTGACGGCTTTTCCCCTCTTCGTCCAGTTTCCGTTCCACCACGTTCTGGGTGGCAATGCCCGCGTGATCGGTACCGGGCATCCACAGCACGTTATCCTTTCGCAGCCGGCGATACCGGCAAAGAATATCCTGCAGGGTGATATTCAAGGCATGGCCCATGTGCAGGACCCCGGTCACATTGGGGGGAGGAATCACGATGGAATACGCCGGCCGCGCACTTTTTTCATTGGCCGCAAACAGCCGCTCTTTTTCCCAAAAATCATACCACCGCTGTTCCACATCCCGCGGCTCGTATCCCTTTGCAAGCATATCGGAACACATTTTTGTTTGACTCCGATCCTAAAAATAAAGGGGATTATGAATAATCCCCGGGTGAATAACATTATATATGTAACTGTCGGTCGGCAGATCAGCAATCCGGAAGCTAAAGTATAAAGATCCTCTAAAACTTCAGATCAATCATCTAAAAGCGATTTTTTTATTTTTTCAATCTCAGCGGAGACTTTTTTCTGAACAACTTCGACAAGCAGGCTTTCAATCCTCTGGCCGTATAACCTTTCAACGGTTCTCTCAATCGCCCTGTCGATTTTTTCTGGTGTCAGCGAATATCCCAGTGCGATTCCAATACCTTCTTCATCGGTATCTCCATTCGTCATCAAATCATCATCAGCCACTTCATTCAAATCGATCTCCGCTTCTTCACCCCCATCTGAAGATGGCACCTCTTCGGTTAGCAGGATCGGCTCCTCGTCGTCAGACAGCTTGCTCTCGGGTGGATTTTCCCTATCGTTCTCGTTCATCGGTTTATCCTGTCGATCTTTAAGGATTAGATTATTGCCCGTGAATCGAAATCTATGACATCAGCCTGCTACCATGTTTTGATATTAGTGTCAACCTGTTTGATTTCCAGCAAATTTTCCGCTACTATCCCTGCATAGTTTTAGCTGTCGGCACTACCTGGGGAAAAAATGCGTCGTTTCTTTATTCATCCGGATCGTGTTGAGTCATCCGATATTTTTCTGTCCGGTCCAGAAACCCGACATCTGCGGATGGTTCTACGGTTGTCGGTAGGTGACAAAGTGATCCTGTTTGACGGTACGGACACCGAATACGATGCCCGCATCGTATCCTTCAAACCCGGTCGGGTCGACCTGCAGATTACCGGTGTACGGTCATCCTCGGCGGAACCCCATGTGAAACTCACCATTGCCCAAGCCCTTTTAAAAAAACGTAAAATGGACGGGCTGGTCCGGCAGCTGACCGAGCTGGGTATCAATCATTGGCGGCCGTTTATCGCCCGTCGATCGATTTCCCGTCCAACCAAAGCTAAAAGCCTTGTCCAAGTAAAGCGATGGAAATCCATCGCCGTAGAGGCAGTCAAACAATGCCGTCGTGGAAGCCCTCCGATTATCTCATCTCCGGTTGCTTTCGATGATGTCCTGGGCGCTTCAGAGGATGACACGGTCAAGGTAATACTGTGGGAAAAAGCCACCGAACCGCTAAAAAACAGATTACCTTCCCCGCCTTTACAGGACAATCAACAGATATTGCTCATGCTTGGCCCGGAAGGAGGATTTTCCGAAACTGAAATCGAGGCCGCAAAAAGTGAGGGCTTCGTCACCGCCTCTCTCGGTCCACGCATTTTAAGAGCCGAGACCGCCGCCCTCGCTGCCTGCGTGCTGGTTCTCCATCATCTGGATGATTTGGGCTAGTTTACGCTTGACAAGCTACGGGCCATTTATTAAAAATTCCAGAAATTAAAGCCGAGGTAGCTCAGTCGGTAGAGCAGGGGACTGAAAATCCCCGTGTCGGCAGTTCGATTCTGTCCCTCGGCACCAGTATCTCGTTTAAGATTAGGGAGTTACCCGACTCATCGGTTAACTCCCT
>Ga0316197_10000419_pt1 | contig 29518 bp, 14 predicted proteins | sample OudBiesiAoxic_MG_FD_204939 | JGI IMG/M metagenome (GOLD analysis project Ga0316197, IMG submission 204939) | Coastal sediment microbial communities from Oude Bieten Haven, Netherlands - site A oxic | ecosystem: Environmental > Aquatic > Marine > Coastal > Sediment | place: Netherlands... | reverse complement strand
TGCGCCGAAGGCTTGCCTGTTCTCAACCAGCAGTAGGAATCCGCCAGGGGCAATGTAGGAACCAGGTTGGAAGGTGAATCCGATCCCGTTGAGGCGCCAGCCGCTCAGGTCGAATGCGGTCGTGCCCGAGCGGTTGTGAATCTCTAGATACTCGGTGTCAGGTATCGCCGGATGGTACATGATCTCGTTGATCACCAGATTGCCGGCAGCTGCGTCGCCTCCGCCCGATACGGTCACGCGGATGGTGTCGGAAGCTCCTGCCAATGGGAGGCCTGAGCGGTCGAGGCCTCCGACGGTGAGCAGGTGGGAGCCCGGGGCGAGGGGGATTGCGAGACGCCAGCTGTTGACGCCAGTCCACTCGACTTGAACCGGTTCTCCCTGAAGTTCGAAGGTGGCGACAGTGAGCGGTGCCGTCCCTTCCAGTTCCACGAGTGATTCCGCCGTCGAAAAGTCGTTGCCACCGTTTGTTGTGATCGCGAATGAAGCATCGACTGAGGCCAACTGCTGAAGGAGGAACTGGCGGCGTTGGCTGATCCACTCCGGGATCGACAAGTCCGACGAACCGCTCGGGACGTTCGGGGAGGTGACAGGAACCCCAGCGGCCACCAGGGCTTCCCACTTCGAATCGAGGACGGGGGCGACGGAGGAAGGCTGGAAAAACGAATCGACCGCCGTACGCATCGCGTGCCAGTAGTGGCGCATCAGTTCCGGCGTGCTGTAGATCCGCTGGATCGTCGGGTCGCTCACGCTGAACAGTGCCGAGTCGATCGGGTCGTTGAAGACACCTAGGCCAACATCGAAATCCCAGCTCATCAGCTGCCAACGCCCACCTGGTGGCCGGTAATGGAAGGTGTTTTTGCCGCCCGGATTGCCGAAGCTGTCCCAATTCGATGCCAGGTCGTTGACGACGAGGGTGCGCATCCACTGCTCGATGTCGATGTTCGCGCTGACCGCGGGGGCGAAGGCCGCGCCGCTCTGGCCGAGGGCGTCGACTCGTGCGAAAAAATCTGAGTAGTCGTTCGGTGATCCCTGCACGGCGCGCAGGCGCCAGTTCCACCTGTATCGGGCGAGGTGCTTCTCTCCGTCCTCGCCATTGAAGATTTCGTTGGTCGGTGGGGTCGCGGGATTGATGCGCGCGCCGCCGTCGTCAAACTCGTGCCAGTAGGACCCCTTGATGAGATGGCCGCCGGCCCCATCTGGAAACCACTCGCGGACGCTGTCGGCGTTGGGTTGCTGGATGTCGGTGTAGATCGCATTGCTGTTGCTCCCCCAGCCGCTGCGCTGGCGCTGGCCGATGCCGTTGACGAAGACATTGACGTAGCGCCGGTAGTTGTTCGGCAGCCCGGACTGGTCGCAGAACCAGTACATCAACTGTTCGCGCTGGGCTGTCGGGTCGCGCACCGGGAAATCGAGAATGAGCCGATCGTCGCCGAGAATCATCGAGTCGCCCGGGAACGTGAGGTCGTAGCCGCAGATCCTGCCGGTGGGAGAGTCGTATCCCGGGCTGGTGTAGGCACTGCCACTGAAGTGTGCCCCAGCATCGTAGACGACACGCTGGTCGGCGTAGACGAAGGTGATCCCCAGCGGTTGGTTGCTCATCTTCTCGCGCCCGCTCCAGATTTCACGGGTCTCCTCGCTCATCCACATCCTGTAGGTCGCAAAGCCACCCGCGTAGGCGCCGTCGCCCCAGCGCACCAGTCCCTCGGTCGCGCCGCCCGCTGGGAATTGGGCTGCCGCCCCGCTGCGATCCGTCGCCCCAATCTGGAATGCGACAAGCGTGCCTCCCGCCTGTCCTGGAATCACGCCGGTGTAGATCCCGTCGCCCGCGACCAGATCCCCAGCCGTCCCATCGTCGAGCATTGCGAGCTGGCGCGAAATCGCTGACGGGTCGATCCGGTAGGTCAAGGTGATCGAATCGAGGCCGTCCGGGTCGCTTGCGCGTGCGGTGATCCTGACCGCCTCGTTGGCACCCGGTAGGACTGGCCGGTGGAGGACCGATTCGATGATCGGCGGTGCGTTGCCGACGAGTTGGCTGTTGGCCGCTCCAGGCGACCCGAGGTTGCGTGGCACCTCGAGCACGGCCGGCACTTCGAGATAGTTGCCGAGCAGTCGGAGCAAGAGATCCGGCGACCCGCTCTGCCAGCGAGCGCGGGCACGGATTGTAGCCCGGCTACCGCTGGCCAGAGCCGCACTGAGTGGGGCGCGAATGCGGTTGGACCCGAGGTCGCCCCGATTGGTGGCGCGCAGTTGGAGGACGCCTCCGGAGATCTGGGACGGCTCGTGGGTCCCCTGGAAGAACCAGCCACTGGCATTGGCAAAATCTGAGTTTGGGATCCGGTTCGACCCGCCCTCCGGGATGACCTCGACGTCGTCGATCTGCGCCTCGCCCGCATCGAGCAGGAATAGTTGCAGTTGATTGGCGGTGCCCTTCCCGAGCTCGAGCACGCCGCTGTGTTCGATCGTCGTCCACGGCGCCTTATCCGATTCATCGCTAGCAGCCCAGTTGGCGATGGCACGGTTGTCGGCATCTGGATCGATCAGTTCCAGGCTGCTACCTCCACCATCGACGCGCTGTGTCGCGTCTGAATAGCTCAACGCATCGACGGTCGTGAACGCGATACCACCTCCGGCAAGAGCGATCGGGCGCGACAGCGCGACCGGTTCGCCCCGGTTGCTGAGCGATCCGCCGAAGTCACCGAAGACCACCGCTCCGTCCAATCCTGGATGGTCGGCCAATAGCTGGGCGCGATCTTCGGCAACAATCGCGAACCCGCCCGGCGCGATCGTCGCCCCTGGTGGGAAACTGTAGTCGATCCCGCGCCTGAACGCCCAGCCGCCAAGATCGACCGCCTGCGTGCCGCGGTTGTGGAGTTCGATGAACTCGCTCGCATCTTCGTGGAGAGGGTTGAACATGATCTCGTTGATGATGACCGGGTGGGTGGCTGGCTGGGAATTGCTCGTGCCCGGGGTCGCTGCGGCGAGATTGCCGAGCCTGCTCGGGTGGCCGTCGGGCGAGCGCCCAAAGGTGCTGCCCGGTGCCTGGGCCTCGAAGCGTAGGGAGTCGATGACGCGGGTTCCTGCCGGATTCTTGAAGTAGACAGTTTCGCCAGACGTCGACAGGTTGAAGCCGAGCTGGGTCGACGTGAAGTGGGCGAAGCCACCTGCAGCGATCATGGTGCCCACAGGAATCACAAACGAATCGACCGACGGATCGTCGCTGAGGGTGCAGCCGGAGACATCGATGGCGGCGAAGCTGCGATTGTGGAGCTCGACAAAATCTGTGTCAGCGCCGACTGGGTTGGCGCGGATCTCATTGACCAGCACATGGTCGAGCGCCGAGTTGGAAGAGATTTCTGCTCCACCCGGTGAACCGCCGATGCTGGCGCTTTTGGACCAGGCGCGCGGATCGGCCTCACCGTAGGACGCGCGGGCCAGCGCTAGGGAATGCCCTGCGCCATCGGCCGCCACTGGCCAAGGGGGATCGTCCTGATACTCGAGCTCCAGAACCACGCCACCAGAGCGTTTGATGAGACGTAGACTACCGCCTGAATCCGGTAGGGATCCTGCCCACGGGCCGAGCACGCCGGCGCTGCCATACTCAGCCACGACATCCGCCGGATTGGCGGCGACGAGTAAGAACCCGTTCGCGGCGATCTCCGAACCGGGCGGGAAGGTGAAATCGATCGACCCGTCGATACGGTAGCCAGCGAGAGGCTCGCGCCAGGGGTTGGAGTTGTAGAGTTCGATGTACTCGAGGACGCGCCCGTCATTCCGTGCGCGTGGGTGGTACATGATTTCGGAAAACGCGAGGCCACTGCGCCGCCGGCTCGGCCCGAGCGGTTCCCTCTCTAGCTCCTCCTCAGTCGGAAGGTCGAGGGAGATCTCAAGCTGAGCAGACGAGCTAGTGGCAGCCCCCCACGGGTTCGTCACGACGACACTGTAGGCTCCAACGTCCCCGGGCGCCACGGCCGCCAGGTTCAAAGTAGCTGACTCCGCACCAGGCAGATTCACACTGTTGCGGCGCCACTGGTAAGTCAGCGGGCTGGCGCCGGTGGCAGCCACCCGGAAGGTGGCCGATCCGCCAATCAGAACCGTGATGTCGTCGGGGTCGGATTGGATCGACGGCGGAGTTCCGGGCGGCGGCTCGATCTCTGCCGTGCCACTGAGTTCGACGCGGAGGCCGGTCGGGTTGGCAGTATCGCCGGCGTTGTTGACGACGAAATCGAGGGTATTGATGCCGCTGACAAAGCCACCGCTGATCGAGAATGGTACGAACGCGCCGAAGTTGCCGCTGTTGGCATCGCCGGTCGGGACACCGTTGAGGAGAACGCTGGTGCCAGCGTTGTCTGATGACCACTGACCAGTGATCGAGGCCGTGCCTGGCTGGAGGCCTCCGAGATCGAAGCTCAGCCTGTAGGTGTAGTTGCCAGCCGCGCTGCCGGTCGACTGGGATGCCATCGGGGCAATCCATTTCGAGGTCGGACCGTTCGCCATCCACGGCCCGATGGGGAAGCCCTCGTTGACAACTCTCGCAGCCGGTCCGGGGGAACCCGGATCAGCGCTGGCGATGAGCGTGTAATGGGGGTCGGTCGAGCCAGCAGAGAGGAGATTTCCAGCTCCGCTCACACCTGTAGGAAACAGGCCGGGTATCGGCGCGGCCGCTAACGGAGCACACGGCAGTGTCACCGCCGCAATTGCGGCGATCAGCTGGGGGAGTCTTTTCAAAGGGGGGTATGGGCCGGCTAGCGTCGGCGGCGCAGCAGTGCGAGTAGCCCGAGCGCGAAGAGACCGAAGGACGATGGTTCGGGGATCGGGGCGTAACTCCCGCTGAGGAACTCGACGCGCAGACCTATGGGGCCAGGAGGATCAGTGGGCAGCCCGGCGTTGTTGACGATGAATGTCAGGGTGTTCGATCCGGCATTGAAAACATCCCCCTCATCCGCAGCGATGCTGAAGTCCGTCCAGCCTCCGAAGCCGTTGGGGTTGGCGTTGCCGGTGCTGACACCGTTGAGTAGAATGTCCAAGCCTTCATTGTCGATTGCCCAGCGGCCGAAGAGGCTTGCCGTGCTCAGATCAGCGTCTAGAAGGTCGAAGCTGGTCTCGTAGAAGTAATCTCCCGCAAGCCCGTTCGTGTCGGTGGTCGGTGTTAGCCATGTCGAGTAGGCATTGTCGGCGAGCCACGGGCCGACCGGAAAACCGCCTGCACTGGTGGTGGCGAACGGGCCGCCTGGGGTCGGTGCGCTGGTGATCACCCAGTGCGAATCTGCAGCGTCTTCGACCAGCGGGTTCCCTGACCCGTCAACCCCGGTATTGAACAGGTTGGAGATGCCGATGTGACCTGCTGGAGCATACGATCCGGCAAGCTCCGCGCGTAGCCCGCTGGGACCGCCGCCGGCCTCGTTCACCGTGAACTCGAGGGTGTTCAACCCGACCTGGAATCCGCTCTGGATCACGAACTGCGGGTCGAATGCGGGGAAGTTACCAGAGAAGGTGACGCCGGTGCTGACCCCATTGATACGGACATCCGTCGTGGTGTTGTCACTCGTCCCCTGGCCACGGACAAAAACCTGTGAGGGGTCGACCCCGGCAGGGATCGTGAAGGTGGTGCGGTAGGTGTAGTTCCCATCGACACCAACGTGGCTCGGTCCAGGCACGAGCCACGAGGATGTGGCATTGTCTCCAAGCCACGGGCCGATCGGGAAGCCGTGGGACGAATTGATCGCAATCGGTCCTGGCGGATTCTCACCTGCCGGGACGGCTGAGAAGTCGTAGTGTGGATCATTGCTGCCCTCCGCAAGCGGCACGCCAGCCGCATCGACACCTGTCGAATAGAGAGTGGAGATCGATTGCAGGGTGGCTGCATGAGCGGCGCTCAGTGAGAGCAGAATAGCGATCGCGGTGGCCGACCCTCGTGCGGGGTGACGGAATTTGGTGAGGTTCATTATTTGCTGCAGATGGTTTCAGGTGCGTTATCCGCGCATTATCAGACCAATCATGGCATCTAGCCAAGCCAAAAAACTCTGCCTCAGCCCGCCAGCATCGCCTATTTCTTCTCACGGCTCTGGTTTGTCCCGCGATCCGATTTCCGCTCTGATTTCTTTCGAGTTGCCTTGTTTCGAGGGAGTTTTGGGTAGTTTTGCATGGCGGCGGCAAGCTTGGCGGGATCCATGCGCACATCGAAGACGCTGAGATTGTGGTCGCCTGTCTCCACCATCCACTCGCGTAGCCGGTTCTGGTATTTCGCGAGCAGTGGCTGGTGTTCCGGGCTGGCGATCAGGTTCTTCGTGCAGCCCGGATCCTCCTTCAAGTGGTAGAATTCCTCCGGCACCCGGTGGCGGAACATGTCTACCCGCGCCTGGATGGCGGGGTCGCTCCGCCCGTGCTTCTGCATCGCCTTGAACGTGAGCCCCTCGTTGTTGTTCCGGTATTCGAACTCGCCGTCGGAGAAGGCGTTGAAGATGTATCCGTATTCGCCGTCCTGGATGCAACGCATCGGCTTCGCCGGACCGCCAATGGTGTAGTCGATCTGAGTGAAGATGTAATCGCGCCCACCCTGGGGCTCGCCGCGCATGAGCGGGACGAATGAGCGCCCGTCGAGGCCGTCGGGGATCGGCAGCCCCGCTGCATCCATGAAGGTGGGGAAGAAGTCGACGTTGCCGACGAAGTGTTCCTTATCCATGCTCCCTGGTTCGGTGACGCCTGGCCAGCGCACGAGCAGCGGTGTGTGGGTGCTGGCCAGGTAGGTGTTCGCTTTGGCGAAGGGGAAGGCGGATCCATTGTCGGTGATGAATAGCACGAGGGTATCCCCGGCGAGCCCTGAGGCGTCTAGGGCCTCGATGATTCGTCCGAAGGTATCGTCAAGGCGGCGCACCGAATTGTAGTAGTGTGAGATTTCCTCCCGGACCTCTGGGAGATCGGACAGGTAGCCCGGCACGGAGATCTCGCCAGGGGAGAAGATCCGCGAAGGTTTTCCCCACCCGGCCTTTGCTGTCTCCGGATTGTGGAACGGGCGGTGGGGGTCGTGCGAATTCACCATGAAGTAGAACGGCTTCCCCTCCCGCTTGCAGAGATCGAGGAATTCGGCGACGTAATCGTGGTAGCGCTGAGGGCTACGGCCGGCGCCGAGCTCACCCTGGTCGTGCGCGAAATCCCATTCGAAGTCCGGGTCGGTGGTGGAGTGGCTGACCTTGCCGAGGATGCCGGTCAGGTAGCCGTTCTCTTTGAAGGTGCCGAACACGGTCGGGATGTCTTTGGTGAGTTGGTTGAACCCGATGCAGCCGCTGTTGTGGCCATAGCGTCCGGTGGCGATCACGCTGCGGCTCGGCGCGCAGATGGCGACGTTCACGTGCGCCCGCTGGAAACTCATGTTCTCGCGGGCGAATTTGCTGAGGTTCGGTGTGACGCCATCGACCTCGCCACCCAGGAAATCTAGTGCCTCGTAGCCGAGGTCGTCGGCGGTGATCAGCAGGATGTTGGTAGGGCTTCCGGCGGCGGCGCCGGCGATCGCGCTCGAGCAGAGGAGAACTAGGGTGATGAGTGCGGTCTGGATCTTCATGGTGTAAAGTGAGCTCATCGCTATTCGGATGTGGGGGCGAGGGCGTCCCACTCTGCCTCCGTGCCCTCGGACTTCTGGTATTCCATGATGATCTTCCAGGCTCCGCGCTTGACCAGAAGCGCCTCGAAGTGGATATACGCGCGCTTCGTGAGCCCCTCTGCATCGACGGTGGAATAGAGGAACATCCCGGTCTCGTGGGCGGTGTTGTGATTGCCGAATCGCTGCGAGAAGCGGAACGTCACGCTGGCCTTGATCTTGCCATCCTTCGTGTCTTGGAAGCCGGGCTCCCAGCGCTCGAGCGCTTCCGTCAGGGCGTGGCTGGTCTTGGACTTTCCTGAGACCAGCACTCCCTCTTTGTGGCAGGTTGCCGAGTAGGCTGCGAAATCACCTGCGGCCACTGCGCGGGAAACTTCGCTCCAGTAGGCGTCAAGTTCCTTGAGCCGGGTGGCAGTCTCATCGTCCGCCCGCGCGTGGGGGCAGAGGAGCAACGTGGCGAGGGCGAGGGCGAGGAACGGGAGATGTCTCATGATTTTCAGATTCGACTGGGTGGTTGGGGGGGGAAAGGCAGGGGATCCGGCTATTCGGTATGGTAGCCGCGCCACATCCAAACGAGGGTATCGGCTAGCGTCTCTTCGAAGACGCGCCGGTCGCAGTGTCCGGTAGCGCGGCTGAAGACGAAGCGGTAATCGTAACCCTTCTCCGCCAGAGCCGCCGCGGTGCGCCGGTTCGCGAGTACCCAGTTGTGGTGGGTATCCTCGGGATCGTTGGCGCGATTATCGCGCTCGGAGACGTGGGTGAAAATTCGTAGCGGCTTCTTTTCGCTGTTCGCGATCAACTTCATGCTCGAGTGGTACTCCCACGCGCCGAGGGGGAACTCGGCTTCCTCGGGAGCATCGTCGTCCTGCTGGTCGACGAAGGTACCGGAGTAGGTGATCAGGCGGCGGAACAGGTCGGGTCGGAACCAGCCCATGGTCAGTGCCGCGGCCCCGCCTGAGCTGCAGCCCATCGCGGCTCGCCCCCAGGGGTTCTTCGTAAATGCGAGCTGCGGGAAGGCGGCTCTGATCTCGGCATTGGCCAGCACCGCCGGCAACACCTCGTCGTTGATGAAACGCGCCAGCCGGTCGGACATGGTGTCGTATTCTAGTCCGCGCTGGCTGTTCTTTCCGTCGTTCCCACCATTCTCGACTGCGATGACGACAAAGGCAGGCAGGCGGCGTTCGGGATCTTTGGCGATGGTCAGGTTATCGAGGGCATTGCTGATCAGCTCGAGTTTTCCCGGCCCATCGTGGACCACGAGGATCGGTGCTTCACTACCGTCTTGGTAAGCGGCGGGGACGTAGACAAAGATCCTGCGCTCCTTGCGCACCGCCTTCTTTTCTGGTTCGAGCGTCTCGTCGTCGCCGCGGAAGATCTTGCTGTCGGCAAGCGCCAACTTGAACTCGAAATGTTTGCCTTTCGGATTCCCTAGATCGGTGAGATCGGGATCGATTCTGTATTCCGGTCCAACGCTGTGGTTGCCATTCCCGATACGACCCGCGCTCTCCGAAGATTCCTCCTCTCCCGAGGAGGAGGAAACGGCGAGGACTCCCAGGGCGCAGGCAGTGAGTAGGCGACGCTTGAGCATCGTCTACGCGTACCGGTCCCACGGGCGTGGCACAAGCTCGAAATACTCCGATCAGGGAGCGCGGGGGAGCGATTGGCACTTTTCATCGAGTCCTAGGCCTGTAGCCTGTCGCGATGCCGAATCTAGCCAGGATCTTTGTGTGCTTGTGGAGCGGGCTCCCGCTCGCCGCAAGTGGGTCCGACTTTTCACCGCTGCGGTCGTATTTGGCGGAGGCCGTTGATGATGGAGTCGTGGCGGGCGGCGCTGTGCTTGTCATCCACCGCGGCAAGCCGGTTTTCGAATCCGGCTTCGGTTTCGCGAACCTCGAGGCCAAGGTTCCGTTCGAGGTCGATACACCTGTGGTGATCGCTTCCATCAGCAAGCCGCTTCTCGGGACGGCGGCATTCCGGATCTCCCAGGCCGGACAGCTCGACTTAGGGGAACCAATCTCCACCTACCTCCCCGAGTTCTCCGAGCTGGTTCTCGAGTCCGGTGAGCGCGCATCGCGCGCACCGACCATGGTCGAACTGTTCACGCACACCTCCGGGTTGCGCAATGATGAGTCTCCCGGTGGCCGACCATGGTTCGCCGGGTGGACGAAGGGGAAGACACTGGAGGAGGTGGTTCGAGGCTACGCTGAAAACTTTCCTCTCAAAGCCCCGCCGGGCATCCGCTATGCCTACAGCGGTATCGGGACGGACGTGGCCGCGCGCGTCGCTGAAGTCGCCTCGGGCAGTTCCCGCAACGACCTGCTGCGCGAGACGGTCTGCCGCCCACTCGGCATGTCACACACGTACTACTGGAATACGGCTGACAGATCGGAGCGGTTGATCATGCCCAAGCGCTACTTCAGAGATGAGCAGAGCGGCAAGCTCCGTCTCTCGAACAAGCGTCGCCAGGTGCCAGCTGATGAGTACACGGCGTCGGGAGGGACTATCATCTCGACGGCGGGGGATCTGTCTCGCTGGCTACTCATGCTGCGCAACGGTGGCGAGCATGGCGGCCAGGCTTTCCTCGATCCGGAGTTGCTCGGGAAGCTGCTCTCAGGCACCGGGCTCGGGCGCAATTCGCAGGGCGGGTTCTTTATCCGCAAGCGGGACGCGGATGGGCAAGCTCTGGTCGTCGGTCATACCGGGTCGAGTGGCACGAACTGCTGGATCGATCTCGAGACGGACACGATCGGGATCATGTTGACCCAGACGCGCGGGCGGGACATCCGGAAGTTCCGCCTGGAGGTGGAGAAGTGGGTTGAGAAATGCATCGGGGCAGCACCCGACGCGCAATAAAATCCCAGCGGTCTGGGGCTAGGCCAACACCTCCTGGATGACGTGGCCGTGCACGTTGGTCAGTCGGCGCTCGAGCCCGTTGTGGTAGTAGCTGAGGCGCTCGTGGTCGAGGCCCATGAGGTGGAGGATCGTCGCGTTGAAATCGTAGAGCGTGGTCGGATCCGAGGCGATCTTGAACCCGAACTCATCGCTCTCCCCATGGCTGAATCCTTTTTTCACGCCGGCGCCAGCGAGGAAGCAGGTAAACGCGTTCGGGTTGTGGTCGCGGCCGGTGCCGTTCCCCTGCAGGAAGGGCATGCGGCCGAACTCGGTGCACCAGACGATGAGCGTGCTTTCGAGGAGCCCGCGGCGTTTCAGATCGCTGATCATTGCCGCGGTCGGCTGATCCATGATCTCAGCTTGCATGGCGTGGGTCTTGAGAATGTCTGAGTGGGAATCCCAATTGGTGATCCCATTGCCACCCGAGGGGTCGCTGCCATTGAACAGCTGCACGACGCGCACCCCCTTCTCGATCAAGCGGCGGGCGAGAATGCAGTTCTTGGCATACTCGCGCTTCAGCTCGGTGCCGGTATCGGTTCCGTATTCGTGATGGATCGACTCCGGCTCGGCGGAAAGATCCATCATCGCTGGCACCGACATCTGCATCTGCCCGGCCAGCTCGTAGCTGGCGATCCGCGCCGCCAGGTTGGCATCGTCGGGATAGCCCTGCAGGTGTTTGGCGTTGAGGCGTTGCAGCAGGCTCGTCGTGGCCCTGTCATCTGCCGCCGAGTATCCTTCCGGCCGACGCAGGTTGGCGGGCGGGTTGCGCGCGCTGAAGTCGGTCCCTTGGAAGGCGGCGGGAAGGAAGCCGCTGCCGAAGTTGTTCTTTCCTGAGCGGGCGAGGCCGCGCGGGTCGTTGATTGCGACGAAGGCCGGCAGCTCTTGGCACTCCGAGCCGAGAGCGTAGGTCACCCATGCGCCGAAGGACGGGAAGCCCTCCATGGTGAAGCCAGTATTTAGGAAATTCTCGCCTTGCGGGTGAGCGCTGGTCTGAGTGGTGAGCGAGTGGAGGAAACAGAAGTCGTCCGCGAGGGCACCGAGCTTGGGTAGGAGCTCGGAGGTCATTTTGCCGCTCTGACCACGCGGCTTGAAGTCCCAGAATGGCTTGGCGATGTTGCCGGTTGGTCCCTCGAAGGTGACGGCGGGGATCCCAGGTGGTTTCTGGCCGTGGAGTCTAGATAGTTCCGGTTTGTAGTCGAAGGTGTCGACATGGCTGACCGCCCCGGGACAGAAGATGACGAGCACCTGCTTGGCGGGCGCCTCTCGGTGCGCCGGGCGCGGCTGGTAGGGGTTGTTGGCGCTGAACTGTGGGCGAATCGGAGTCTTGCCGCTGAAATTAGCGGGATCATCTCCAGAGGCAAGCCCCTCGCTTGCGAGGAGCTGGGCGAGGCCGAGACCGCCGAGCGCGAAACCGCTGTGGCGCATGAACTGGCGCCGGTCTAGCAACTGGCGGCCATGCGGTGATAGATGCTCTTCTTGGTTCATTTGACGAGTGTGGCGTTCAGCTGTCGGGTCAGTTCTTTGATCACTTCTGGATTGGCGTCCGCGATATTGACGGTCTCGTAAGGATCGTTCTGGTGGTCGTAGAGTTCGACGAACACCGGCTCCGAATTCATGTCCCGATGGTCCCGCCAGATGACCAGGCGGTAGCGGGAGGAACGAAGGGTGTAGCCCATGAGGTGATTCTCGAAGAGCTCGCGGTCCCATTTGGCGCCTTGCTGATCGATGATGCGCCCCTCGACCTCCTCGATCAGCGGGCCGAAGAAGGTCTCACGCATCTCCCGGGACAGTGGGTTGGCCGCCCACTCGCGCAGCGCCGGGCTCGGGAACTGGCTGATGGCGGCCGACTTCCATGGGATAGTCGGGTCGTCTAGGAGTGGCGCGAAGCTGCGCCCCTCGAGGTGGCCCGGCTCCGGGATCCCCGCGAGGTCGCATAGCGTCGGGTAGAGGTCGAGCAATTCCACCAGCGCCTGGCTCGATTTTCCACGAGCCTTCATCCCCGGAGTCGAGACGATCAGCGGGACGCGGGTGGCAATTTCATAGTTCGTCGCTTTCCCCCAGATTCCCATCTCTCCCAAGTGCCAGCCATGATCTCCCCAGACAACGATGATCGTGTTATCCCGGGCGCCGGCCGCGTCGAGGGCGGCGAGGGTTTTGCCAACGAGGGCATCAACGTAGCTGACGCTAGCATAGTAGGCGTGTAGGAGCGTCCTGGACAGGTCGTCATCGATCGGGCCGGTCTTGGGGATGCCAGCGCGAGTGCGTAGCTCGAATGAAGCGTGGAGCCCTACCTGAGCGCCATTCTCCGGTCCGGCCACCTGGGTGGCGACCTTGATCTTCTCGCGTTCGTAGAGATCCCAGTAGCGCTTTGGGGCGACCCAGTTGAGGTGGGGGAGCTTGAAGCCGAGGGCGAGGAAGAATGGTTTTTCTGAATCGGCAGCCATCTCCTTCATGGTGGCAATGGCGAGCTCGGTGTTGTAGCCATCAATGTAGGCGTGATCCGGGACATCAGCGCATTCGTAGGCAGGGCCGCTGCCCAAGCCAAGCTTGGCCGCTTCCCCATACTTCGCGATCATCTGTGCCATGTTTTCTCTCTGGAGACGGTGGTTCTCTGGGAGTGCGTAGGTGTAGTTGGGTCTCTTGATCGAAAGCTTTTTGTAGGCGGGTCTGCGGCTCCATGAGAGCTCGTCGTCGGTGTGCCTGCCGTGGAAAATTTTTCCGCAGAAGGCGGTCTCATAGCCGTTGGCGATGAAGTGTTGCGGGAGCGTGACCATGTCTGGGTTGAGATCACGGAACTCGACGTAGTTGTGGGTGATCCCAGTCGTATCGGGGCGTGCCCCGGATAGGAGGCTGGCGCGGGATGGCGCACAGATTGCCTGCTGGCAGTAAGCCCGGTCGAAGCGCATCCCGCCGGCCGCGAGTGCATCGAGGTTCGGCGAGATCGCGATCTCTGAACCGTAGCAGCCGAGCTCCGGTCGCAGATCGTCAATGGCGATGAACAGGACGTTCGGCCTCGGCTGCGCCGCGGCGAGAGCCGGAGATGCGGCGAGGAGCAGGCAGGCGAGGAGCCGGAGTTGGAGGGTGGGGGAGCTCATGGGAGAAATGCGAATTCGTTCGAGTTGATGAGGCTGCGGCAGACGAGCGGCAGCGCGACCTCGTTGCAGGCACCGAGTTCATCGGCGTCCGGCGTCCGCCCGAGCAATAGCTCGAACACGCGGCGGATCTGAGCCGCAGGATCCTCGCCCGCCTCCTGCCGAGCTCGCTCGGCGATCAGCTGGGACTGCTCGACGACAAACTCGCTATTCATCAGGTTCAGCGCTTGAAGCGGGGTGGTAGAGACTGGGCGCTTGGCCCGGACCTGGCCGCAGTCAGGGAAATCGAAAGCCGTGAAGATGCGGTCATCGACCCGGCGCATCCGCTCCTGGTAGATCATCCGGCGCCAGGTCTCGGGGCCGTGGTTATCAACCACCTCCCACTGGGCGTAGGTCTTCTTGACATTATGAATGCGGAAACTACGTCCGCCGACCGAGGGGTCGAGTTCGCCAGAGGCTTGGAGGATTCCATCACGGATGACCTCGGCCTCGACTCGTTGCGGCGGGTAGCGCCAGAGGAGTGTCGAGCCGGAGTCGGTCGCGAGCGCATTCTCATCCGGGTGGCTGGAGCGTCGGAAGGCCTCGCTCATGACGAGGAGGCGGATCATTGCTTTCATCGACCACGGGCGCGCATCGCTCTGGGTTGGATCGACGAACTCCACGGCGAGCCAGTCGAGCAACTCCGGGTGGGTGGGGGGCGCTCCGGCCTTGCCGAAATCACTAGCGGTCGGGACGATCCCGGCTCCGAATATGTGGTGCCAGATCCGGTTGACCATCACACGCGAGGTGAGCGGGTGTTCGCCACTGACGAGCCATTCGGCAAATCGCTTGCGCCGCTCGGCCTCCGGGGTGGAGGAATCGAGACCGAACTCGCCGCCGAGCACTGCGAACCCAGCCGGCATCACCTCGTCGCGTGGGTTCTCCGGGCTACCGCGGTGCAGTACCCTCGTTACCGCTGGCTTGATGAATCTGCCAACGAAGCTGTGGCGTGGCCCCTCTTCGGCGAGTTGCCCGATCAGATCGTTTAGCTGATTGTAGGCTAGTTGGAGTTCTGGATCGCGTTCGATCAGCACCTTGGACCAACCGGTTTTCCCAATTTCCTTCCAGCTGCCATCGGCCTGGAGGGCTGAGATCTTAAACCCTGGGAGCACCGGCGTGTTCACATCGATGTAGTCGGTCTCAAAGTAGTACTCACGATTCGCAGAGAAACGGAATCGGTTGACCTCCTGTGCCCGTGGGAAGTGGATCTCGACCCAAGGTTTCTGTTTGGATCCCTTGCGGGCACTGGCTCGCCAGGCCATCGTGCCAAGCTGCCCGTCGTTCGCCTTCCACACTTCGTTGCCCTCCTTCGTCATGGAATCGTCGGTTTTGAGCGTGGTGCCGGACGAGGCTCGGGCGAGGTTCTCGGTGGGATCGTCCGGGCCGTAGACGTCGAGTTCGTCGATGCCGACATTCGGACGCCCGAAGTCGATCCGCAGTGCGCTCGTCTTTGTCCGCGGGAACGCGAGGTCATGGTACCCACCCCAGTCCTCCAGCCACTGGCCAGCCCCGTTCCGGAGAATCTCCCGGGCTTTGGCCATCTCCCGGTAGATTTCGCTGGCGCGCTGCTTACGTGGGTGCTGGTCGGAGAATTCCGGCCAGCGACCACCGAACTCGACACCCTGGAATACCGCGCTCAGGGAGTAGTAATCCTGGATCGTGATCGGATCGAATTTGTGATTGTGACAGCGCGCGCAACTGACAGTGACGCCCATCACCGAGGCCCCGACGGTCTGCAAGATTTCGTCCATCCGGTCCGCCCGTGCTTGGCGGATCGCGCTCTCCTCACGACCGACAGTGGCGGCTGGCACATGCGGACCCGCAACGAGGAATCCGGTCGCCTCGCCCGCGCCCATCTGGTCGCCAGCGATCTGCTCGCGGATGAATTGGTCGTAGGGGAGATCCTCGTTGAAAGCGCGGATCACGTAATCGCGGTAGATCCAGGCATTCTTCCGGTAGAGGTTCGACTCCGAACCGTTGGTCTCCGCCCAGCGGATGACATCTAGCCAGTGTTGCGCCCAACGCTCGCCAAAGTGTGGCGAAGCCATCAGCTCATCGACCAATTCGGAGTACGCCGACTCAGAATCCTCAGCGTGGTTGCGAACGAACTCCGCCACTCGCTCCGGCGTCGGTGGCAGACCGGTGAGCACGATCGAAACCCGGCGGATCAGAGAGCGTGCGTCGGTCGGCGGGTTCGGCTTCAGCCCGGCGCCGGCGAGTGCCGAGTTCAAAAATGCATCGACCGGTGACGCCGCGCCACCCGTCACCTCCGGCCGCACCGGCGCCTGGAACGACCAGTGGTCGGTCGTCAGTGTGGCGACCTCGTCCATCTGGCCAGGCCACTCGGCGCCCTGGGCGATCCAATCTTCGATCATGGCGATCTCATCGCCACTCAGCGGATCCCCCTTGGGCGGCATTCTCTCATCGGCGTCCGTGCTCCTGATCAGTTCGAGCAGGTGGCTTTTGAGTGGCGACTCAGGGACGATGGACGCCAATCCGCTGTCGCCACCTCGCAACAAGATCGCGCGCTTGTCGATCCGGAGACCGGCCTTCTGCTTGTCCGGGCCGTGGCAATCGCGGCAGTTCTCTTCGAGGATCGGCCGGATTTCCTTCTCAAAATCAACCGCCCTAGCCGCAGATGGGCTGAGGGCGATGGCGATCAAGCACAGGGCTGAAAAAAGCGGGCTGGAGAGGAGTTGCATCCCCCTATCCCTAACCCCAAAGGGGATCCAAACGCAAAAATGATTATCAAGATTTCGGCTGATTGAGTTCATCGCCACGAACCCATGGACGCAGGAGACCCTTGAGTTGCAATCCAGTGACAGGACGGCCAGTGGTGGAGCCTCCGTTCTTTGAGGCCGTCCAGAACTAGGACTGCAAGTTCACTCTCCGAACGAACAATTCCGACTCGCTCACCTCCGCTCCCAAACACGGATAAAGTCCACCTCCATCGTGGTGGGGAATCCTTCTCCGGTCGCTCTCTGCGGCACTGGCTTCATTTCCTGACCGACCCAGCCGATGTGCGGGTGACGTAACCCTAGCGAAAGCGTCACATTCATCGGCTCGTGCCAGTAGGTGTTTGCTTTCGAGGCAACTTCCTTCCCATCGATGAACCAGGTGATTGTCTCCTCGGTCACCTCGCAGCCGTAGACGTGGAAGTCCTCGCGCGGATCCCACGGGGCGACCCACGAATTGGCGCAGAGATCGGGATGCGAGTTCGGCCGCCGCCACCCGACCGTCCCCTCCTCATCGGCCAGGCGGAGATGGAGGTTCATATCGATGTGCTCGATCGGCGCGCGCATTTGAGTTCCCCGGATCAACTCGTTCATGCCGAGCTCGACAATATCGATTTCGCAGTAGCGGACTTCGCCCGAGTATTTCCGACCATCGCTGTAGAGCCAGAATGCAGGACAGGCACCGGGGAACAGACTGCACCCTTTGATGCGCGCTTCATAATATCCGTAGGTCACCTGCTGGTGGGAGCGGAGGATCCCGGACTTGTAGAACAGATCGATACCGTTGCGCGTGTGCGGCTCGTGGATCATGCGGAGCTGGAGCTTGCCCGAATCCAGATCGGCATTGCGTTCGTCCCAGGTCCAAGCGCCCCAGCTGCCGGGATGGTTGTTCCACTTCTGCGGGTCGATCTGAGTTCCGCTGAACTCGTCGGAGAGGGAGTCCACTAGCTGCCAGTTGCCGGCCTGCCCGAGCGGCGCCTCGGGAACAACAGCAACATCTACAGGGGGATGATCTGCAGCCGGGGGAAGGCGCCTTGTGACCTTCACGTTGTCGAGCGTCATCGATGGCATCGGAGCAGCGCCTTTCAATTTCACCTGGGACCACACTAGAGCCAGGTAGTCGCCGGGGGCACCGACTCTGGTGAGGCCGAAGCCGAGACTGAACTTGCCATTTCCGGTGATCTCGTTATCAACTAGAACTTCGTAGTTGATCCCGCCCAGGGCGGTCGTGATCACCGGTCTAGTCGAGACCAATTCGGGCAGCGCCTTCTGGCTCGTGAGCTGCATCTTCACATGCCCCTTCTGCGTCTGGCTCCCCTCGTAGACGTGGAGGTAGAGAGCCGTGTTCTTGTCCGTCGACTGGAACTCGTGAACGTCGAAGCTGACATCGTACTGGCCGAGCGATTCCGCAGAGGTGTCGATGAAGGTCACATAGCTACGGTTGCGCGACTTGCCTTGCACCGGGCCATCGGAGCCGATCGCAAATGCTCCTCCCAGGGTAGAGCCGATGACCGCCGTGCCGTCTAGATACTGAGACGTGCCCGCATACTCCCCGATTGCGACCTTTGGAATACCAGCATTCCCAGATCCAAAGGCGACGGATGAGATGTTGTTGTCGTTCGGCCCCTTGGCGCTGACGTAGCCCGGATCCTGATCGAACGATTCGTAATAGATAGGGATTCCGAGGGGCGCTCGAATGTGGCGGCGCGCGGCCTGGTTCGCGGCAGCCGAATCCTCCTCGGCAGGGGGCGGACCCCGATGTTCCTGGCGATTGGAGTTCCCGACCACGAGATCGTCCTCGTAGTTCGGCATGTGCTTGGCGCTCCAGCTCTCGGCCACCTTCTGAGAGTCGAACCAGCGAGGTTCCGTATGACTCCTGCTCCACGCCCGGACCGCGGTAACCATCTCCTCGAGCTGATCGGGATATTGCGCGCTCAGATCATGCTCCTCCCCGATGTCGCGATCGATATCGAACAGTTTCCAATCCCCGTTGGAGGTCCGGGTGATCTTCCACCGATCTCTGCGCGCACCGATGTCGCTGAATCCGTCGCGGTGGCGGAGGGCGTAAATCATCTTGCCCTCCCGCGGGCTACGTTTTGCGAGGAGGTCGTCCCAGAGGTCGCTGCCGTCCAACTTCTTTCCGGGAGGGATCGTCGCGCCGGCGAGCCTGGCGAATGTTGGGTAGAAATCGAGGGTCGATACGGGGTGTTCAAAGCGCTCACCTGCCGGGACTCTCCCCGGCCAATGGAAAAACATCGGTACGCGGTAACCACCTTCGTAGGTGCTGCCCTTGCCCTCCCTGAGTGGAAAATTGTTGGCTCCCTGTGCCAATTTCCCGCCGTTATCACTGAGGAACACAATCAGGGTGTCATCGAACTCGCCGGTGGTTCTGAGAACCTCGACGAGTCTGCCGACGCCCCGATCGACTGCGTAGACCATGCCCGCATAGGTGCGGCGTTTCTCGTCCTGAATGCCGGGGAATCTTGCCATGTCTTCCTGCTTGGCCTCGAGCGGCGCGTGCGGCGCATTGTAGGCAAGGTAGAGGAAGAACGGCTTGTCCTGCGTCGCTGCCTGTTTCACAAAACGCACGGCCTCGCGCGAGAGTGCATCGGTGATGTACTCCGTCTCATCGACCTCTTCCCCGTTCCGCTCCAATGGTTTGAGGTAGTCGTTGATGTGCTGCTTGCCAGCCCTTACCTGGCGTTGGTAGATAGGACGGTAGTCGTCGGGGAAGTACTTGTGCCCGCCCCCTAAGAAGCCGTAGTAGTCATCGAACCCGCGCCTGTTCGGATGGAATGGTGCAGCCTCACCCATATGCCATTTTCCGATCGCGCCTGTCGAATAGCCCGCACCCTTGAGCACCTCGCTGATCAGGAGTTCACTGGTGGGGACGCCTTCTTTGCTATATTCCTCGAGGGCAAACCCGCTGTTGGGCAAGTTGAACGGCGCGCCGAAGCCATGCGGATAGCGACCCGCCATCAATCCCATTCGGCTCGGTCCACAAAACGGGTGCGTGACATAGGCCGATGAGAAGATTGTGCCGCTCATTGCCAGACGATCCAGCTCTGGCGTGGCGATGTCGGGCGAGCCATTGAATCCGACATCCGCATAGCCGAGATCATCGCAGAGGATCAGGACAATGTTCGGCCTCTCGGTCGAGAGAGCTGACCCCGTAAAGGTGGCGAGGAGGAACGCGATTACAGATTTCATCTCGTGCTGAAGAAATTCTAGATACCTATGGGAGTGGAGAATGTTGAAAGCTTGGAAGCCAGCATGGACCCGCTCTCAAATCCGACCAGTCCGGCCGGCCGGAGGGGGGACTGGTTTGACTGGATCACTGCCGCACCTAGAGAAAACACACGATGGAACTTCGCAGTGCAAGCGATTCCGATCGACTCTTTGAAGTCCCAGAGCGGAAGGCGGAGCCTACTCCCCGACCGTGTCGACCTGAAGGCGGGCGAAACCCGACTCGCCAGCCGGTAGTCCGACGGTGATCGCGCGGCTGTTGCTCTGCGGAACCAGTTGCTGCTCGAGGATCGGGTCTGTGAGCGTAGACCAGGTCTTCAAATCGGGGGAATGCTGGACGGAGATCCGAGCATCATCCGCCCCTAGGTAGACGGTGTAGGTGAGCGTGGCAGCGGATGGCGTCGGCGTGATCGTGACCGGACCGGCCAGGGCGTAATCCAATGGTGAACCACCGCTGTAGGGCGTCGCGTCGCTGCCGCCAGGATTGCCGTCTGCCGCGGACGAGGGGCGCCAGCTCTGCGCGAGAGTTCGGTCGCCGCCTGTCCAGACGAGCGATCGTCCGCCTCCGTCCGCAGATGGCGGCCAGGGGGCACGGTCGCTGTAAGTCAGCGTCAGGACGATCTCGTCACCCGCGTCGGCGATGGTGAGTGTCTCGCCGCCATTGGCGAGGGCGCTGCCGTTCTGGAATGTCCCAGCGATCAGGGCGTCGTGCGCAGCTCCATGGACGGCACGGAAGGCGTCGAGGTCACGCACGATCAACAATCTGGCACCGGGTGGGAGCGAGGCGATCGAGGAGTCGGTATCGAAATCAAAGCTGATTCCCGCCGTGAAATGCAGTCCCGTGAGCGCGACTGTGAAGTCGCCGCTGTTGGTGATTTCGAGGAATTCGGCGAGTGGTTCGACGGCAGGGTGATACATGATTTCCGTGATGCGTAGATCGGTGGCGGAGATTGTGAAAGTCGCTGCAGTCAGCGCTGACCACTCACCGCCCCCCGAGCGCGTGCGCGCTTTGAGGGTAAGCGACTCGTTGAGGGTGATGGTCGCGCCCGGGGCGGCGCTGGTGGCGAGCGGATTGATATCGCCGCCACTCAGGCGGGGGTCGCTACCGTCGGTGGTGAAGTGGATGGTGGCTGGGGCATCGATCTGGAGTTGGAACCCCCGCGGGACGGTCCCGCCGTGTTGCGCGAAGTCCGGTGCGTCTGTTGTTGGGTAGAGGTTCCTGGCACGCAGCTGCCCGAGGACGATCTCGCTGCGCTGGGGGATGTAGGAATCGACGAGCCACGCGTGGGTCGGGAGGTAGTCGTCGTCGCGGGTGTAGAGGTCGAACTGGTTGGAGTTCCAGCGGCCAGGCAGGACGTCGCGTCGGAAGTCGCCCCAACGGGCGGATTCGGCGACGATGGCGGTGGTCATGGAGGTCGAGCGCGTCGTCCAGATGGAGGCTGCGCTCTCCGGTGTGAGCGGACCACCGTTGAAAAAGTGGGCGCGGACGTGATCGGCGTAGCGGAGGCGGTATTCGGCATTCAGCGCGAGGCGCTGTTGGAGACCGGTCGGGCGCCGGTTGCCGTTCTTGCCTGTGACGTTGGTGGCGAGCGTGGTGGAGAAGAAATCGGGCGGGTTTGGGAAGGCCCCGCCGCCGACATGGCTCGCGGCGAACTCGGTGTCCCAGGGATAGAACAGGTAGCCAGCGCCTGGCTCGCGCTTCCGCCCGGCGCGCCAGTTGTGTCCATCCCAGTCCCGATTGCCAACATAGGCGTTGAGGATCATGTAGTCGATGAAGGCGTCAACATCGAGGTAGTTCTGGATGGCGCTGTAGGTCGCGTCGGTCTGGATGCTGCCGTAGGCGAGATCCATCATCGCATTGAAGGCGACAAGGTCGCCTTTGGTCGCCGCCGAAGAGTTGACCGTGTCGTAGTCGTCGTCGGTGCCGCCGAAGTAGTTGGCCATGTGATCCGCGTCTGGCCGCTCATGCAGATCGTAGAGCCCCCAGTAGATGCCATTGAGGAAGAGGTGGGTCCAGCGGCCGTGGGAGCCGTTCTGACCCATGGCGATGAACAGGTCGCTGGCCCACTGGTCGCGGCCGTAGAGCGCATACTGTGCCTGGTACCAGTGGCGGTGCATCCAGCCGAAATTGTATTCGGGGCGCAGTTGCAGCAGGTCGAAGCGATCGACCGCAGAAGCCCCCCCGGGGGAATCTCTGTAGAGCGGGTAGCGGAGTTTCTCGTCGCCGTACTCGGCGCGGAAGCGCAGCGAGAGCGAGTGCTTCGGCGTATCGGCGTTGCGCGACGAGCCGCCCTGGATGCGGATGCCGGCGTTGATCTGGAACCCGGGCTCGGAGCCGTCAGGAACAAAAAATTCCGCCGACAGCGGGCGCTCCCACCCGGGTCCGTCGCGTGTCGGGTTCTGGTAGATGCCAGTCGTTGGATCGAACAGTGCGTCCGGATCGAAGACCAGCGACAGTGTCGGGAGCGCCGCGAAGGCCGCCTCGAATTCGTCAGTGTAGTCCGGATGGTCGACGATGTCGGGATCCATGTCGTAGTCAGCGGGGGACCCCGCCCAGCTGGATGGGTAGCCGCTTGGGCGCTGCTGGCGGACGATGTCGTCGACGAAGAGGTAAGTCTGCGTGTCGATGTTGGTCGGCTGGAACCCGTCCATGCTCGCGAAGGCGCGCAAGGTCGTCGTGGAACTGATGGGAATGGGATCGCTGTAGAGCGCGCCGTTGTCGGCCGACGGGGGCGTTCCGTCGAGCGTGTAGATGATCGTTGCCCCCGGGGTGGCGGTGGTGATGGTGAGCTCGAAGGGGGCAGAGAAATATCCGCGGTCGTGGGAGAATTTGGTATCGGCGACGAATCCGAGCAGCGGCGTCGCGCCATTGCTCGCCCCGGGGGTCGGCTCGCTAAAGTAGCCGAGGGCGCCATCCGCGTCGCTCGATGTGGCCGTGAGTTCTGGCAATGCGAGGAAGTCTGCCGAGTCGGTGCCGGACGACGAGAAGTTGAGACCGTGGATCCCGAGCACATTGGCCCCGGGGGCGAGTGCTGCGGCCGACACCGGGAACGATTCGGCGCCGCCGGCGGGGTCACCGGGGTGCTGGGCGGTGGCGTTTGAGCCAAATGTGATGGCGGCGGCGTCGGGGGCATTGGACGAAGCGACGCGGACACCGTTGAGGTAGGCGACGAAGCCGTCATCGAAGCGCATGTCGAGCGCGAGTGAGGTGATCCCGGTGGGATCCTCGACGACGAAGGGGATGCGGATGTAGGCGCCTGGACTGACAAACCACATCGCGTTGCGGGTGTTTCCACCTTCTCCGGTTAGCGAGTCATACCCATAGCCGATTCCAGTCGACGCCTCGTTCCACGCGGAGTCATCGAATACCGGCAACTGCCACGAGCTACCGATCTCGCTGCTGGGAACGAACCAGCGAGCGGGGGCGCCGGTAGTGATCAGTTGGGTCTGGGCGGCATCAGTACCGACTCCGTAAGAGACGTCTTCGAACTGGCGAGGGAATGCCGGGGCAAAGGCTTGGATCACCGAGCCGCCGGGGGCATTGAGTGCCAGATACTCTCCGTCCCCGTCGAGCGAAAAATTGGTATGGAAATTCCCGCCGGCGTCACGGTAGTCGGACTCGACCCGTCCGGAGGCGAAGACGACGAGGTACCCGCCACCTGGGATGCTGGTTCCTGTAGGGAAGGTGTATTGCTCAGGGATCTCGACATCGTCGGTGAGGTGGTATCCAGAAATGTCGATGGGATCCGGATCTGGGTTGTGCAACTCGATCCAATCTGGAGTGTTGCCGTCCCCGTCGCTCAGGGACGAGGCATTGATCGCGACAAACTCGGTGATCTGCGGTGCGGCATGCGCGCAGTCGAGTGGGAAAGTGAGCGCGAAAATCGTCGCCGCGACGGCGATCGCCGCTCCGGGGTGGAGGATTGGGGGCATGGCTTAATCTAGACCAAGATCAACGATCCGGAGGTAGAATCTCGACTGGTTCGGCGGGATGGAAAATGTCTTGGTCGTCTGGGCGCTGGTGGCGGTGACCGTATCGCCGAGCAGGAACCAGCCCTGCAGGGCGGGGGAGAACTCCGCGTCGTAGAGGTGATCTTCGATTGAATTCCAGGTGAGGGTCAAAGTGTTCGCGTTCGGGCCTTCGATCTTCGTGATGCTGAAGGGAATCTGGGTCGGCGGATCGACGCTGGTGGCGACGGAATCGAAGGCTGCCTCGATGTCCGAGGCCTGCAGGATGCGATCGTAGATGTTGAGGATGGCGATCTCGCCTCCGAACCCTGTGAGGCCGGCCGGGGTCACGCCGGCGGCCTCACTACGGCCGCCAAGATTGTTGTCGCCGCCGAGTGCGCCGGACGCTTGGATGAACAGGCCGGCACCGTTGTTACCGATGATGACATCGGCAACGGCTGATGCGGTCCGGACGGTGCCGAAGGTGTCACGCACCGATACCTCAAAGGCGTCGCTGCCAGCGCTGGTGGAGAATACCAGCTGGATGAAGTCGTCCAAGTTCAGGCCATCGATCGGAACCGTGAGATCAAGGGTCCTGACGTTCCCAGCACTGCCGAGAAAGCGGAAAACCTCATCGGTGATCAGCGCTGAGATGCCATTTTGGCCGCCGCCAGACTCGAAGAGGACTTCATGGTCTGCAGTGAGAGCGCCAGGCCGGAGCCAGATCTCAGCGGAGAAGTCGGGGAATGGGAAAGTGCCAGTAGCGCCTCCGTTCACGCCACCCCCAGTCGTGTAGGCGGCGCTGATGTTGGTATTCGGACTCGGTGTCGCCAGAGGAGAATTTCTCAAGGCCCCCGTTAGATTCCATGTGCGGGCTTCGATCTCATCGACCCATGAGGTGTCGAGATTCCCCTCGGAGGAGGCGAGGAACCTGAACGCGGGCACCGGTCCGCCAATGACGGAAACCGTTACTTCTGCAGTCGTGGTACCGAATGGGTTGGTGGCAGACAGGGTGTAGGTGGTCGATTCAGCCGGCGTGACCTCGACCGTATTCACGCCGCTGACATCGGTGGCGCCTGGGTCAAGGACCAGCGAGTCGGCACCGGCGACCGTCCAGGTGAGGTCGACAGCCCCACCGACCTGAATAAGATTGTCAGAAGCAGCAAAGGCGCTGATGTCTGGCGCAGCCCCAGCGAGGATGCGCAAGGTCGAAACGTTCGCCGCGTCGCCGCGGGTGGCCCTCAGCGAGTAGGAGGTCGTCGCGTCTGGGGTCACCGAAATGAAGCCCGTACCGGCCACCGTCGAAGGCGCCAGGTCGGTGGTGTTGCCGAGGCCGTCGTCGAGGACGAGAGTGTCGAATGGTTCGGTGACCAGCCACGCCAGCGTCGCAGGGTTGCCCGGGACCACGCTCTGGACATTGGAGGTGAAGGCGTTGATGAGCTGGACACCGGACGGGCCGAAGTTGTAGACATCGGCGAGCTGCGCATCGGTGAGGACGCCATTGGCATCCGAGTCATCGTAAAATGCTAGTTCATCGATGGCGGCGTTGAGGGTGTTAGGATGGGTTGGGTTATCAGGAACTTCGAGCCCGATGAGCGTGCTCCTCGCGTGCGGGAAATGGATCGGCCCGGTATTGATGACCGCAGCGGCTCCCGCGGTGGCCGCTGCGACGGCGGCTGCGTCGACCGGCGCGCTGGTGGCCTCGATCACCGTGAGTTGAAACGGGAGATTGTCGATACCGGCGGAATCGTAGCGGAACGCGACGAAATACCAAGTGCCGTCATCTTTGAGGGTGGTCGGGTGGGTGAACTGGCTATTCGTAGCGCCATTGTTGTCGCGCACAAGGACGCGCACCTGGTTACCGGCACCGCCCGTATCAATGCGTATCCCATCTTGGGCATTGGTGTTGGTCAACTGCGACTCGAGGAAGCGGTCGAACGCGTCGAGCGTGAGCGGCTGGCACCAGAATGAGATCGTGAATTTATCGGTCGGCTGAACTGGGCCCGCGCTCCCCAGATCGAGCCCTCCACCTTTGGTCAAGAGGTAGGATGTCCCGAGGTTCGGCCGGGCGGCCGGGTGGCCGCGGGTCACGAGCGAAAACGTGGGATCCGGATCGAATCCGATCAAGGCGGCATTGTCGGACTCGATATTTTCGGTCGCCTCGGCTTCTGCCGTGGGAGCTTCATCCAGGGGATACCACGCGGCTAGCTTCGCGTTTGCGCTGATTCCTAGTGAGGAGAATGCTAACGTTAGATGGAGCGACAAGACGCTTAGAGAGGATCGATTCATGGTTGCTTGGTTGAGGATTGAGGATTGAGGATTGAGGATTGAGAGGGGTTTCTACAGCTGCTGTCATCCAGAGGGAACCGAGCGATTACTTGATCGATCAGTCTTACCAGATCACTTCAAAAGCTTAGAAAACGAACGCGTGAGACGTCAAAACAGTTGATGCGAAAACGACTATCGCGAGATTCGACTGCGTTTGTAAAGCTGATTGATCCCTACGCGATCGAGTGCGTGGTGAGAGATGGCCATCTTTCACCCATGCGACCATGCCAGATCACGACAACTGTCTGCTGCAGGATGGATCTCGCTGGCATCGCTCGCGGTCGGCAGTAGCGAGCCGATGTATCGCCTCAGGTCCGGCTCGTGGTGGGCAAATAGCCACACGAAGCCCTCGTGTCGGCCATCTTCAAATTCAGGAGATCTCTGGCTGGGCGGCATCGGGTGCGACCCCATCACTCCCGCAGCCAGAAAACGAACCTCTACTCCGGCTGGTCGGGCAAAGAATCTAGGTAGCTTGTGGCGAGCTTGTCCCCGAGATCCACGATGCCAGCGGTGTCGATGACGAGCAATTTTTCCTGCTCCGGGAGGTCAAAAACTTTGCAGTGTATCAGGTTGATATCCTTGGCGGCGAGCGATTCGAGCCCGGCCGTGACATCGATTGAATTGACCCGCTCATGGTCGGTTGGCGGCTGCTGGCTGACGAACCACTTGAGGTCTGGCAGGCCGAGATCCTTACGGCTCGCTGCGATCGTGGCAGCCAGCCAGCTCGGCACCTGCTTCCGGTAGGGCGGCATCGACATCTCGTTCTCGCCGACGTGGTAGACGATGCCGACGAGTTCGACCTCGTGCCCCTTCGCGCGCAATTCAGCGATCGACTCCTGGATGAAGGTGATGAACCGGGGGTAGAGGTGGCGCGATTTCGCCTCACTGCCCTCCGGGGTCCAGTCGTTCATCTGCGACCCGCTGTGGGTGAATTTGGCCAAGGCGAAATTCTCGATGCCACCTTGCCTGAGCGCGTGCCCGAAGCTCAGCTCGGGGCCGAAGGTGTCATAGAACCCAGCCGGTCCCAGAGGCTCCCAAGCTCGGGACACGCGATAGCCACCCCCAATACTGTAGCGGTAAGCCACCGTCGGATCGTCCTCGAGCAGCTCTGGTTTCAATGACTCCAGCTCCTGCACAAATGCGCGTTCGCCCTCCATGTTGCGATGTCCCGCCAGGACGAAGAGTTTGATCTTAGCTCCGTCGGCATACGGCCACCGATCGAGTGGTCGGGCGGGTGGCTCGGACTTGCCGATCGTCCGCAGGTAGGCGTCGGCGTAGTTCTCCCCATGCTCCAGCTGGCCGAGCGTGCCGTAGTGGTAGTGGAGGCCGACGCCGCCTCCGATCTCGACCCCGACATGGGAGGTGGGGACGTATTCGGCGAGGGGATCGGCCTCGGTGACCTCCCGCTGGCCGAGGCTGATCGCATACATGCGCGGGCGCAGATCCATCCCCCAGATCGTCTTGGTGCAGAGCTCACCGATGTAGAACTTCAATTCAGGAGCCGCTAGATCGCGACGCCAGGATGCGATGAATCCCGCCAAATTTTCGCCGTAGTTCGCCAAGTATTCCTCGTTGAACATGTCGTTCTCGCCCTGGTGCCACATGAAGCCTTCGAGGCGGTAGGGGATCTTCTCCCGATCGAGCTCGGCGAGCGACCGCCGCACCAGCTCGAGCGCCAGCGGGTACATCTCGAATCCCTCGGGTGTTTGAGGGTTCCAGTCGCCACCGAGCGTCGTGCCGCCAGCGGCACATTTGATGATGGCAATCGGCGCATCGATGCTCTGTGTGACCCGGCGGGCGAAGCTCAACTCAGGCCCGACGAGGCTGTTGACCGGCTTTAGTTCACCCCACCCGCCCGAGGTGAGCTTGTTCTCGCGCCCGAGATTGTAGGCGAAGCGGACAGCTGCCTGGGGTTCGCCTAGACCGGCGAAGGGAGGGAAGCGGGCGATATCGGCCACTTTCGAATCAGCGCCCTCCATGTTCGATTGCCCGGCGAAAATAAACACGCGCACCGGCTCCTTGGCCGACCCGATGCTAACGGTGGCGGCGAGGCTGAGGAAGATGGCGAACGTGAGTAGGTTTGGGCGGGTCATCTTTTCGATCGTGGGGCCGATCGGCCAAGATGGCGAGAACGAACACGGGAGGATCACTCGAGCCAGCGGGCGCGCTCTTGACTGGCGGTTGGGATTCAGTGAGGATCGCCAGCCATGTCGAACATCAGTGATGAGCTCCCCAATTTTGTCTCCCACCTCGAGTGCTCGAAGAGCGGTGAGCACTATCCGGCCGATGAGATCCACGGGCTCTCGCGACTCGGGGCGCCGCTGCTCGTCCGCTACGATCTGGGCGCGCTAGCCGGTTCGCTGAAGCAGACGGATCTTGCCGACCGGCCGGAAGATTTCTGGCGCTATCGCGAGTTTCTGCCGGTGCGCAAGGCATCCGATATCGTGAGTCTCGGAGAATCGATGACACCGCTGCTGCGGGCGTCCAGGCTCGGGGGGGGGAGAGAGGTGTATATCAAGGATGAGGGGCGCTTGCCGACCGGCTCGTTCAAGGCGCGCGGGCTCTGCCTCGCTGTCTCGATGGCCAAGGCACTCGGCTTGCGCAAGCTGGCGATCCCGACCAATGGCAATGCCGGCGCGGCGATGGCTGCGTATGCGCGGCGGGCTGGCATGGAGGCGTATGTCTTCTGCCCGGCAGATACGCCGGAGACCAATCTGCGCGAGATCGCACTACAGGGCGCGAAGGTCTGGAGAGTCAATGGCCTGATCACCGATTGCGGGAAGATTGTCCGCGAAGGGGTTGCGGAGACCGGCTGGTTCGATGTCTCGACCCTCAAAGAACCCTACCGCATCGAGGGGAAGAAGACGATGGGGCTGGAGCTCGCGGAACAGTTCTCCTGGCAGCTCCCAGACGTCATCTTCTATCCGACGGGCGGGGGCACAGGGCTGATCGGCATGGTCAAGGCCTTCGACGAGCTGGAGGCGATCGGCTGGATCGGGCCGGAGCGGCCGCGCATGGTCGCCGTCCAGGCCAGCGGATGCGCGCCGATCGTCAAGGCCTTCGAGGAGGGTGCCGAGCACGCTGAATTGTGGCAGGATGCGCACACCGTCGCCGCCGGAATCCGTGTGCCCGCCGCGGTAGGCGATTTCCTGATCCTGCGCGGTGTGCGTGAGAGTGGGGGCTTCGCGACCGCGGTCGACGACGATGCGATCATCGCTGCGCGCCAGGAGGTGGCCGAGCGCGAGGGGATCCTCCTCTGTCCCGAAGGCGCGGCGACCTTCGCAGCCTACAAGCAAGAGTTGGCGAGCGGGCGAGTTTCTCCGGATGAGTCGGTGGTCCTATTCAACTGCGCGACCGGCCTCAAATACGACATGCCACCAGTCACCGCGAGTCTGGATCGGGACCAGCCGATCGACTACTCGCAGTTTCGGAGCGCTTGATCCGCCGCCGGAGACTCCGATTCTGCTGAGGTGACAGCTCCGGCTTTGATGTGTAGGGTCAAACATGATGCGAGAATTTTTTATCCGGGCAGGTGGGCTGCTGTTCGTGGTCGCCAGCCTGGTGCCGGTGGATCGCGCGGCGGCGGCTCTACCTAGTGGGACTCAGTCGACGATTGGCGGGATTGGAGTTGGCGAGATCCTCGAACG
>Ga0316197_10000418_pt1 | contig 29529 bp, 18 predicted proteins | sample OudBiesiAoxic_MG_FD_204939 | JGI IMG/M metagenome (GOLD analysis project Ga0316197, IMG submission 204939) | Coastal sediment microbial communities from Oude Bieten Haven, Netherlands - site A oxic | ecosystem: Environmental > Aquatic > Marine > Coastal > Sediment | place: Netherlands... | reverse complement strand
CAGATGGCTGAAAGCTTAATACTTGATAGGCGAAGAGAAAGAACATTCCCTCGAATGGTAAAACCAAGACCTCAACGATATGCCAGAAATAAGAATGCCGTTCACCCTTAAGTGAACGGCATTAGCTAACTAGTCTCCTTTTTTAGTGCTCAAATAAAATAAACAGCATGGTAAACTCATTGTTAATTTGTATTTTTAACTCCAATAATAAATTTATTTTAAAGATTTTTTTGCATTAATAACTATCAGATTCTATCGATATAGGAAGTATTTTTTTATTATTGAGCTATTTAGAAAAAAGATAGGTTACTTTTTAAAGTTAAATAGTTGATTGGTTAACATAAAAGATCAGGCTATTAGCATAAATTACTGAATTTAATTAAATCCTCAAGTCTAAAGTCGTTTTTTATCACGAATGGTCAATGGTGTTAACATATTGATGGTTTATAAAAATGTGTGACTTTTGGTTTAAATTATTTTACTTTCTCGACGATTGGCCGTTACCTAAGGCTAGGAGATAAAATTATCTCTAATAATATCGTTATACTCATGGAGTGAGTTACAAAAATAATCTAAAGGTTGTAAAAAACATGAGTTATAAAAATCTAGCAGTACGTAATAAAATTGCCGTTGTATTCTCGGCAATTTCTCTAGTAATGATAGCGTTTGCTATTTTCCTATTACAAGAATTAAATAAAGTAGAATCAGAAGTTATTAATTTTACAGATTCTACCATTCCAAGTGTATTGTCGGTTGAAAAAATTTATTTTGATATGAGTGTATATCGTCGAAATCAATATGCAGCATTAACATACCAAGAAAAAGATCTTCCTGGTCTATTGTCTACTTTGTCGTCACAAAAAAATGATATTAAAGCTAATCTTGTAAAATACGAGGCAACAGTAGAAAGTGCTACTGAGCGTCGTGTATTTGATCGTGTTAATAATGGCTGGAAAGAATACTTACGTCTTCTAAATGGTTTTACTCAAAAGATCAGTGATGGTGAGGGATCTTTAGCTCAAGCAGAGTTAGTTGATTCATTCCGTCAATTTGAAGAAGTTGGTGCTGCAATGGATAAGTTAGTTGAGGCGAATCTAGGGTTTGTTGCTAATAACCGAGAATCAATTATAGGCAGTGTTAGTAACGTAACAATGGCAACTAAAATATCATTTACTGCTTTAATCGTATTCATGATTTTCATTACTTTTTTCTTAGCTCGCCAAATTTGTCGCCCTTTGAATTTAGTGGTTGAGCAGTCTAAAGCGATTGCTGCGGGTGATTTAACTTTCCGTCTTCAACGTGATGAAATTGATAATGATGAGCTAGGTGAATTAGCAGATACTAACATTGAAATGCAAAATCAACTTCGAGTATTGATCGAAGATACGATTTCTGCGGTTACTCAATTATCTGCTGCTGTAGAAGAAATGAGTGCGATTTCAGAGCAATCTGCGCGTGGTATGCAACAGCAACAATCTGACATTACAACGGTAGCTGCTGCAATGGAAGAGATGAAAGCAACTGTCGCGGAAGTAGCAAACAATACTGAAACTGCCTCTACATCAGCTCTAGAAGCATCTGAAGAAGCAAAGCAAGGTAACCAAGATGTTCAGTCTAACATTGAACAAATTCAAATCGTGTCTCGTGATATTGAGCAAGCAGGCGAGCTAGTTGAAGAGTTAGAGCGTGAATCAAACAACATCAGTGTTGTGGTTGAAGTTATCCGTGGTATTGCTGATCAAACTAACTTATTAGCATTGAATGCAGCAATTGAAGCCGCGCGTGCTGGTGAGCAAGGTCGTGGTTTTGCAGTTGTTGCTGATGAAGTCCGTTCTCTTGCGGGCCGTACTCAATCATCAACCACTGAAATCGTTGAGATCATTGAGAAGTTACAAGCAAGTGCGACACATGCAAAAGCGGCAACAGATCAAAGTTGTTCTAAAATCCGTATCTGTGTAGAGCAAAGTGTTCAAACAGGTCACTCAATCCAAATGATTGAAGAGACGATGATGAAGGTAACTGATACGAGTATCCAAATTGCGAGTGCATGTAGCCAACAAGATTCAGTAACAGAAGAGCTTGGTCGTAACATTCAAAGTATGAGTTTATCAGCAAGTGAAGTAGCATTAGGTGCAGATCAAACAGCACAATCAAGTGTTGAGTTAGCTCAACTTGCAACAACACTACAAGCTTCTTTATCGCGTTTTAAGGTGTAATACCATCTTTAGTCATTATTATTGGTTAAATCACATAATATTAATCTAAATAATAAAAGGAGATCATCAGATCTCCTTTTTTATATTTGTTAATTAATTGAGTATATCTCTTACTTGAACTATCTATCTATCTATCTATTTATTTATTAGAAATCCCATTTATTTGAGGATTGTTTTTAATGAGTTCTTTAAAGGTATTGAGAAGATCCATACTTTGTTTATTTTGTTGTCCATCTTTATGTAAATATGCGCCTATAGTAGCTTTACTAAAACACTCTTTCATTTTTAGAGGCACAATATCAAAGCGAGAGAAATACTCCCTCATCGTAATGGGATAAGGCAAAATAGCATCACTATCTTGTAATAAATCAATGGCGGTTAGTAAAGAATTAGTATTGTAGATAACTTTTTCTTGTAAGTAGTGACGTTTTTGAAAAGAATTGAGCTCAGCATTTTGTTTTTGAACTAAATGTGAAAAACGTTTTTTAGCCGCGCCTAAATCAACTGATGGAAAACGAGCAATATCTTCATTACTGCAAGTTATTTCTAGTAAAGGATGGCCTTTTCTTACATAAACCTCTTCGCTACAACGGAACAGAGGATGAAATAGAATATCTTCATATTGTGCTAGACCTAATATTTCATGACCCACGAAGATACTGATCTCATCACTGAGTAAAAGGTTCATTAATTGTAGGTGATTACCAACATCAATTGAGATATTACTGTGAGGATAGGTATCTTTAAATTCCTGAACATAATCGCGAATAAATAGTTGCCACCATGCATCACCGCAACCTATTTTTAATTCGGTCTGATGCCTTAGTTTATTTTGTTCTAATTTGTTGAGGGTGTTTTCATAGAGGTTTTGCATCATTTTGGCTTGTTCATAAAGTAACTCTCCGCTAGAGGTTAGCGTGATCCCTTTAGAGTTACGGTTAAACAATTTACTGCCCAATTTTTCTTCTAACTTCTGCATGTTATGGCTTAAGGTTGGCTGGCTTAAGCAGAGATTATTTGCCGCTTGGGTTACGTTTTGAGTTTTAGCTACTTGAATGAATTGAATCATTAATTTAAACATAATAGCTCTTTACTTAAATAAGAAAGAGCTATTTTATGTTGCTTACAGTCTAATTTCTAGTGGTTACTACTCGTTTTGATACATAGCGAAGCCAAACGGTGGCAATGTTATTGTTTTTTCTAATTTACAAGTCACTTCATTATAAATATCAATAACATTATGGTTTGCCAATGTATTAGGAAGGGGCAGATTTACCGTACTCACACTGTTATTGATAACAATAGTAATGCACTCATCATTTAAGACTTTTTGGTAGATAAGGTATTGCTGCTCATCATCTGTTGTTAGCCAGTTAATATTATGAGCACGCAATGCAGGGTGTAGCTTACGTAATTTAATGATCTGCATGATGTGCTGTTTCATATTCATATCATGCTGGCTTTCTTCCCAAATCATACACTTACGATTTAATGGGTCTGATCCGCCATCTAAACCTATCTCACTGCCATAATAAATACAGGGTGTGCCACTGTGAGTGAACTGGAATAAATAAGCCAATTTAACTTTTTCTTTATTGCCAGAACAACGGTGAATAATACGAGCGGTATCATGGCTATCTAATAATGAAAATGCCACTTCATTAACCCCAATCGGGTAACTTGCATTAACATCATTTACGGCATATTTGAACTGATTAGCGCTGAGATTTTCATTAGCAAAAAAGCCTATCATGGCATCTGATAATGGATAATTCATTACGGCATCAAATTGGTCACCAGCAAGCCAATTCATCGAGTCATGCCATGCTTCACCTAGAATATAGATCTCGGGTTTTATGGCTTTTAATTCATCTCGGAAGCGTCGCCAGAAACGTTGGTCAACTTCGTTTGCTACGTCTAAGCGCCATGCATCAATATTAAAATCACGAACCCAGTATCGACCGACTTCAAGTAAATATTCCATCACTTCTGGATTTTCGGTATTTAACTTTGGCATGTTCTGCGCAAAGGCAAAAGCGCGATAGTTGAGATACTCTTTACTGTGCTGATCTTTTTTAGACTCATCTATAAGTGGGAATTGTTCAACATAGAACCAATCAATAAATTTGGAATCTTTGCCGTTTTTGATGACATCTTGCCACTGAATAGAATCGGCACCAATATGATTGAATACGGCATCTAACATGACTTTCATGCCACGTTTATGAGCTTCTGCAATTAAGATTCTTACTGTATCGTCGTCACCAAAAGCAGGGTCAACTTTTAGATAATCAACGGTATCGTATTTGTGATTAGTCTTGCCTTGAGTTATTGGCGTAAAATACAATCCGGTAATACCGAGATCTTGTAAGTAATCAAGGTGGTCAATGACGCCTTGTAAATCGCCACCAAAAAAACTATTGGTCTTTGGATCTTCTGAGCCCCAAGGAAGTGCATTTTTAGGTGAAATTGATGGGTCACCATTGGCAAAGCGTTCAGGGAATATTTGATACCAAATCGTATCTTTTACCCACTCAGGTGGGCTAAATACATCAATAGGGTTCATGTATGGGAAGCAGTAAAAGTTGAGTAATTGACTTAATACTGGATCAGAATCATCTGTGATGGTGAAAATTTGTTTTTCAGTGACAAGTAGTTTTTCGTTCTCTTTGCTCTCTAGAATAAAAGCATAACGAGCACGGAGAAATCGTGGCTGCGCTTCGCAGAACCAGTAATCAAATAATTCTGTTTCACACTCTTTTTTCATGACAAAGTTTTCGCCGCCACTCCAACCCATTGCATCTTCTGCATTGAGGTTGCCGCCACCGCCACCGGATGTCCAATCGTATGGGTCACCAATTCTTAGCGTAGCATTATCGACTTCGCCTTTTGCGGTGCGAATACGTAAGTGAAGTGTATCCTTATCATAAGTATAAGAATAACTTGAATGAGACCTATGGTAGATCGCTGCTTTTGTAATCATGATTAATACCGTTTAATGAAAGTACCAACCCGAATAACTATCTGACGTAATAGCCACTCAGGTTGGTATAATTATTTAAATATGAAATTCTATTTTTGGTGCGTTTGTTCGTAATATTTCACGACGCGTAATACTTCACTGACGCTCCACGCTTGCGCGAAACAACCACGAGATTGACTTGGTGCATAGCCATCATAGATTTCAGCGAGTTGACCAATACAACCTTCATAAAGACCGTCTTGGTTATGTTCAATAAATTGTTCAACAATACGTGTTAAATCAGTATCGTGTGGGAATTGACGCAATATACCCATTAAGAATTGACCGATCATAAAACCCCAAACGGTGCCTTGGTGATAAGCCATATCACGGTCAAAATGAGAGCCAGTGCATACGTTTTTAAATTCAGGATCATCCATAGATAGAGATCGTAAACCTAGTGGTGAATACAGCTCTTTGTAGATGGTTAGAATGACAGAACGGGCCCTTTCTTGACTTAATATTGGGAAAGGAAGGCCAACTGCATAAGCTTGGTTTGGACGGATTTGTTGGTTTATTTCACCCTCTTTAATCCAATCATTTAGATAGCCAGCATCGTTGTAGAATTCTTGATTAAATGTTGCTTTCACTTGCTCTACGAGTGCTGGTAGCTCTGGCATCGATTTATTCAATTTTTGATTGAAGAAATCTAAAATTGAAAGTGAATTAAACCACAGTGCATTGATCTCTACTGCACAACCATGTCTTGGGGTTGGTACGATATCGCCATAACGAATGTCCATCCAAGTAAGCTGATCAAAACCGCTGCCGCCACTGATTAAGCCATTATCAAGCATCTTGATTTCAAAATCAGTGCCGTTTCGATAATGCTGATAGATGTTCATCATACACTCGTACGCTTCGTCACGAATGAATTCTAAATCACCACTAGCTTGGTAGTATTCATATAGGCTAACAATAAACAACAGCGATGCATCAATGGTGTTATACATTGGCTCAACCCCAGCTTCAGGGAAGAGATTTGGCAGCACACCACGTTGTTCATAACGGATAAATGTGCGGAAGATTTGCCTTGCATCTTCAAACTGATTGGTTGATAAATTACAGCCCCAAAGCGCAATCATGGTATCGCGACCCCAATCGGCAAAAAATGGGTAACCTGCAATAATAGATTTCGATTCGGTAGAGTCACGATCAACAACAAATTGTTCACTGGCTCGAACTAATTGCTGACCAAATATGCTCTTTAGTTTAGCTTGACCAATATAGGCTTTTTGGCGTTCAATTTCAGTGTTGATCATAACATCAACGGATTGTGTCGGTAGCGAGGTTGCACGTTTTTCTTCAGCCTCAAAGAGAACGTAAAATTGCTCATTGGTTTCAGTGCCAACGAACGCAATAGTATGAAGCGCCATTTGTGCATCAGTAGCAGGGCGACCATCTCGTGCATCATAAGAGAAATAAAGCCCTGATTCATAGCGAGGCGTGTCTAGTGCTGAGTTTGCACCATTATGACGATATGTTAGGTGCTGACCATTACTACTGATCTTTCCTTCATTATGTGAAAACACTTGTTCTCTTGATAGATTTTGTCCTTTTGAACAGAACTGATATTTTGGCGTCACATGCAGAGTAAATGCTTGTTGTAGTGGGTTAAACACATGATATTTTACTGCAAGGCGGTTAACCCCTTGTTCCATAACAATGGTTTTTGTAATTTCAATCCCACGGATACGATAAGTAAAAGTTGGAAGATAAGTTTGAGTGAAATTATCAAATAATAGAGTTGAATCAACCGTGTCATATGGATTTACATTGGCCTGTGATGACAATGGATAAGACTCTCCACTTGCTAAGGTAATACGGTCATCCAAATGGCGAACAAAACTGAAACGATTGTTTGGCGCAACAAGGCTTGCCATAAACAACGCATGATCACTTCGGCTACAAGAGCCAGCAAGGGTAAGAGAAGAATAACCACCTAATCCATTAGTTAGTAGGTAATTTGATTCTTCAAGGCGATTCATATCGCGAAAATTAGCTTTAGAAAGAGAGATTTTCATGTGAACCTTACAATTAAATGTCAAATGTTGGTCTGTATTTACACGGCTTTTAATTTAAGTGTAAATTTAACAGGGGACTATATAGTTAGCTTTTTATTTCGTTATAAACAAGTAACAGCTTTTGTACTTCCCCTTGGGTATACGCGAGATCTTTGCTCTCTTCGTATCCCCAAAGAGGTGTTATTTTTACATCATCTTTAGTAGGGGTAACTTTAATCGCAACAATGCGTTCTTGTTCGTTATCTGAGATAAAAAATAGATACGGCTGGGGTTGCTTAAGTAAAGCGTTGTATTGGGATGGAGTGGTATAAACGGCATTTACAGCTTTGACGTTTTTTGAGCCATAAAAGCGTTGAGCCTCAGCTAATACAGGAAGAGCCATCTCTTGTAATTGCTCATAGCTGCTCTCTACATGAAAAGAGCCACAATTGCTTGGGATCTGCTCACGCAGGGTGTTGTATTCGGTATTAATGGTTTCTAGAGGAAGCGTTAGGTAACTGTTTTCAAAACGCTCAGCAGAAAGAAATAGGGCTTCATTATTTACACATTGTGCAAAATGATTTTGTTGTTCAGAAAAGGTTGAATAGTCGAATGTTGGCTTAGGAAGGCTACTGTATGCAATGATGAAACCAGTAATAAAAATAACGACAGCAACAGCAATATGAAGCATGTAGTCGTGAATGCGTTGAAGTTGGCCGCGAAAATTCAAAGTGTAACTCCTCTATTATCAATACCAGTTCTGTAATGGTTTGTTTTTATTATGCTATTACCCTCTTAATTAAAGAGGGTAATGAGCTATTTTGTTAGAAACTTGTTTTGAGATTATTTGTTAAACTCAGCTGATTTTATTGAGTATTTGATGGACTCTTCTGTCTCAGTATCAAAGAAATGCAGCTTGGTATTGTCGAGAACTAAGGTGATTTTTTCATCAATATCAACATCTGGTTCACCAGTGCCTAAAGTACCAACAAACATGTTCATTGGAGAGGCATTAAAGAACACGTTGATCGCATCACCTAAGTATTCGCTGTTAAGTGCGGTGACTTCAAAACAACAATCAGGGAACGCATCGCGGTATTTCTTGCCAGAACGAATGGCACTAGAGCGAGCGCCTAACGTAACTGATTTACCGTTATAGCCTGCGTCATTTAAGATTTTTTGATCACTCTCATTTAAGGTAATAGTAAAAGAGTGGCACATGAACTGGCCGCCTTCGTAGGTTCCCTCAATCAAATTCATTGATGGCATACCCATAAAAGTAGCGACAAAACAGTTTTTAGGATTAGTAAATAACTCTTTTGGCGAGCCAATTTGTTGAACCTCACCCATCGACATTAATACGATACGATCCGCCATGGTCATTGCTTCGACTTGATCATGGGTTACATAAATGGTGATTGCGCCCTTAGCTCTGTGCATGCGAGAAATTTCTGTTCGTGTCGTTGTTCGTAATTTTGCGTCTAAATTACTTAATGGTTCATCCATTAGATACAGTTTAGGAGTACGAACCATGGCACGGCCTAAAGCCACACGTTGACGTTGGCCGCCTGAAAGTTCTTTAGGCTTACGCTCAAGATATTCCTTTAAGAACAGATCTTCAGCAATGTTATCAACAGACTCCTTAATTTCGTCACTTGGGTAATTACGCAGCTTTAAGCCATAACCAACGTTATCTCGAACTGACATGTGTGGATAAAGCGCATAACTTTGGAATACCATCGCAATATCACGATCTTTTGAGCTGACATCGTTTACGACTTCACCGTCAATAATGAATTCGCCGTCAGTAATATCTTCTAATCCTGCAATCATTCGTAAAGTGGTTGATTTACCACAACCCGATGGACCAACTAAGACAATAAATTCGCCTTCTTCAATATCGAGATTAAAATCACGTACTGAACAGGTATCAGCATTTGGATATTTTTTATTGATGTTTCTTAATGAAATCTTGCTCATTAGCCTTTTACTCCACCAGACGTTAAGCCGCCCACGATATAATCTTGAAATTTATAGAACACAATAACAGGCGGAATTGCTGCTAAGACCGCGCCTGCTGCGAATACGTTGTAGCTAGATTCTTTGATATTGTTTATAAGACCCATAAGGCCTACTGCTAATGTTTTCGCCTCTGAATCCATGCTTGCAATCAGGAATTTTGGCATGATGATGTCGCCAATTGGGCCTAAGAAACAGAAGATAGCGATAACCATGATCATCGGTTTTACTAATGGCAGCAGTATTTCTTTAAAGATCTGCATTTGTGTTGCACCATCAATCTTGGCTGATTCATCTAATGCACGAGGGATAGAATCGTAGTAACCCTTCATTAAAATCGTATTCATTGTGATACCACCTGTTGTATAGATGAGGATCATAAAGATATACGTATAAAGTGTGGCATTAGCAGAGCTGTAAATACCGATAGAGTTCGCAATCGCATACAGAGCAATTAAGCCACTGCCTGATGGAATGATTTGAATGATCAGTAATGACATTAATGCACTCTTACGAGATTGGTAACGATAACGAGAGTAAACAAACCCCGAAATAGTTACGATAAACGTAGAGAGGATCATCGTGATTATTGACACTAAGAAGGTATTTCGGTACCAACTTAAATAAGGCGTATTATTGAAAAGTTGAACAAAGTTTTCCGTTAGACTGAAATTTTCAGGGAAAAATGAGGTTGAATACAGTGAATTACTGACATTAAACGCACTCATTAAGGTAACTAAGATTGGGTAAAGAATGATCACAGCCATCGAGATCAGAAACGCATAACAACAAGCCACACCCATGTTCTTCGTGATGATATGACGATTAAAACGTTTCGCTTTGGTTTGGCGTGCTAAAGGGATTGCTTTGTCCATTACATGACCTCCTCATTTTTAAAGGCACCAGCTTTAAGCCATGAATACAAGACTACGGCACCAACAATAGTACTGGTGATTAAGGTATATACCGCCGCTTCGTTGTATTTAGCATCCATCATTAAGCGGAAACCAAGAGATGAAATCGTATCGAGTGGTTTGTAGATTGACCCTACGGTTTGAACCGTTGCTTCACCCAACATATAAACGATGGTGACGTTATTAAAATTGAAGGTAAATTGGGTAATAAATACTGGAGCGACACTAATTAATATTAAAGGTAATGTAATATCGAAGAAGTTGGTCCATGCGTTACCGCCGTCAATCGCACTGGCTTCATACAAGTCATCAGGAATGGTTTGTAGTACGCCCGTGACCAAGATAAATACGTAAGGGAAGCCTAACCATGCTTGAATTAAGATGATGGTGATTTTGGCGTAATCTGCGTTTAGGAAGAAGCCAATAGCTGTGCTTACATCGTATTCGTTACCTGTGAAAAACGGGATAACCATGGTGTTCATGCCGCCAATCTTTGAGAAGAAAAGTTGGAAAACAAGAATGGTTAAAAAAGCAGGAACTGCCCAAGGTAAAATATACACAGTACGGAAGAATTTTTTCCCTCTGATGTGTTTATTGTTTGCTACAACGGCAAGGACTGTACCTAGAACAATCGTCAGGGCAGAAGCACAGAAAGTCCAAGTTAATGTCCATGACAAGGTTTCTTGGAATGCAGCAGCTGTACGTTCGTTCGTGAACAAACGCTCAAAGTTAGTGAAGCCTTTCCACTCAATTAGAAATGCTGGTGGTAAGACGGGACGTTTAAAGTTAGTAAAAGCAACGACAATGGAAACGATTGCTGGTAATAAAGCAAATACAAACAGTAATATGAATTTAGGTGCTGTAATTAGATTCGGTACGATTTCGTGTGATAATCCACGTACTTTTTCTGTAAACGTAATTGCAAAACCAGTTTCATCTATTTGTCGTTTAACGTCTTTTGCATCGCGAGCGAAAGCGTAATGCAGTGCAAAAAAGACCAAAATCATCATTGCGCCAACGGTTGAACCAACCATGATAAGAAATGAATCATCAACAAAGCGCTCAGCACCAATGGTGATTTTTCCATTGGGTTGTTCGACAGCTAACAGACGAAAATTTGGAAGGGTGAATTGAATAAAAACCAATATCTCTAAAGCCAGTATTGAGAACCCGAATAAAGCTTCTCTTGTTCGGCGCAATAGAAGGTGCCCACTGCCCGGTATAAGCATAGAGAGCCAGAATACAAACTGTTGACTCATGTAAATAACCTACTTATTTATTAGTGTTGTGTAGATACGTCATGTCTTTGTATTGCACAGTGCCATTATTAAGCACTGTGCAGTTAAGTGAAGAAGGTGTAAATATTGATTACATATCTTCGATATCAATTTCGATAGTATCAACGGCTGCATCTAGTACCGCTTTTACATCTTGACCTTGTGCAATTTGTGCAAGACCCGTTTTCATTGGTCCCCAAACCTTCATGAATTCTGGGATACTTGGCATAGGTTGGCCAATGTTTGTCGCATCAAAGATAGCTTTGTGTAGTGAACCTTCTTTGTAGCTTACAGATAGGCTAGGTGATACTTCGCGAGTTTCTGCATACCATTTGTTTGCATTTTCAGGTGTAGCAAGGAATTTGATGAATGCGCGAGCACCTTCTTTATTATCGCTATAGCCGTTAACTGTCATCCCTTTTGTGCCTGTTAGCGCTTTATATGGATGGCTGCCATCCCAGCTTGGGATTGGTGCAGCACCAACGTTAATACCTGCTTTTTCAATGTCAGCAATTGCCCATGGACCGTTGATGATTGCTTTTAGCTTACCTTCCATGAAGTACTTCATCATGATGTCGTAAGCAACGGTATCATCTTGCATTAGTGTCCAGTGGCTCACTCCACTTTTATATAAACCTTGAGCAGCCAAACCTGCTTTAATTGAATCAGGTGTGTTTAGGCCAATATCTTGAGGATTGTGGTCTTTAAAAATGTAGCCGCCATTAGACATAAATAGGCCGCCAGTGAAATAGAAATCAGTAAATTTAGCAGCCCACTCTGAAGGTGGGATCTCTTTCAGTGTTTTTGGTGCTTCTTTCAGCATGTCTTTGTTGTACAAGAATAGTGTTGTATCTGTAGACATTGGTAGCATATAAGCTTGATTATTGTAAGTTGATGCGTTAGTTGCTGCATCGGTATAACCATTAATAGTAAAGTTGGTTGGAGCGATTAAATGTTGGTCCGCTAGTTCACCAATACGGTCATTTGGGATCATGAAAATATCAGCAATATTGCCTTTTTGAGTCGGTAGGGCAGCCAGTAAATCAAACATACTTGTTGCAGCGACTTCAACTTTAAAGTCTTTACCTTTGTTGAATTGCTCAGCCAGTTCGGTGAAGTAAGGTACATAGCTTTTTTCTACACCGATAACAATATTTTCTGCAGCCATTGCTGTGTTGCTTAGTAGTAGGGCTGCTGAAACGGCAAGCGATATTTTCTTAATCATTTGATTTTCCTTAATAAGGGATAGAGTTTTAAACCGATAAAATCACGTTGGTATAAATTAATGGTATCAACAGTTTATATAGTTAACTTGGTATCTCTAAAGGTGCTTCCTGCGATACATATTTATCTTGTTATTAGACTAACGTCATTGGATTTATCATAGGCCGTCGGAGAGGGGGCGTGAAATGCAATTTATAAAGGCCAGCCATAGAAAAAAGACATATCACATAGATAAATGTTATCTACCGCAACGATATCCATGGTATTCATGCTCTTTGATAAGTTAAAAATGTGAAATTGGTAACACTCTGTAGGACGAGACGAGGTGAGATAGCAGAAAGTGTAGGGTAAACAAAAGTAATCCAAGATCACAGGTTTACCTAAATAGGTCGCAATAAATGGGAATGTAGAGGGGAATAATAGTTGTTTTTTTGAGGGTAAAAAGGGCGAATTAATCTTTCGCCCTTTTAAATTATTTTAGATTGTTATGAGATTAACTCTTTTCTTTAATGGCCTTAATGAGCACTGATGTATCCATTCGACCTAAGCCTTGTTCTTGTAGGCTTTGGTATTCTTGGTCTACTTCTTCGGTTAATGGTAATCTAACACCATTGGCTTTCGCTTCATCCAAGCAAATACCTAGATCTTTCCGCATCCAATCAATAGCAAAACCAAAATCAAATTTATCTTGTGCCATCGTACTTGCACGGTTCTCCATCTGCCATGAACCCGCAGCTCCGTGTTTTAGTGTATCAACCACAAGATCGATATCTAGATTTGATTTTTCAGCTAAGATAAGAGCTTCACTTAAGCCTTTTAATACACCAGCAATACAGATTTGGTTTGCCATTTTACAGCGTTGACCTTGGCCGTTTTCACCAAGAAGAGTAATTGCTTTTGCAAAGCTTTGAATTACAGGTTTAGCGGTATTGAAGGCAGTTTCATTGCCACCACACATTACGGTTAATACACCGTTTTCAGCACCGGCTTGACCACCAGAAACAGGAGCATCAATAAATTGATTGCCTTGTGCTTCACATGCTTTTGCTAGTTCAATTGCTAAAGTTGCAGATGTGGTGGTGTTATCGACTAAGATTGCACCTGGTTTTAAGTTAGCAAGAACCCCATCTTCACCATAAATAACACTGCGAACATCGTCATCATTGCCGACGCAAACAAAGACGATGTCAGAGCCTTCTGATGCTTCGCGAGGAGTTGAAGCAAATTGACCTTTATATTCAGCAGCCCATTGCTTTGCTTTAGCTTCTGTACGGTTATAAACCGTTGTTGAGAAACCGGCATTTTGCAGATGGCGAGCCATTGGGTAGCCCATCACACCTAAGCCGATGAAGCTAACATTAGTGATTTCCATGTCATTCCTTATTTATGTGCTGTTGTTATTGATGATTAAAACACAGCTTGTAACAATTTGACATAGATCAATATTGAGATTTATTAATAGGTAATGATGAAATTAATTAATGTTGATATTTAATCAAGCAATCTCACATCAAAGTCCTCAAGATTAAGAGATAAATTTACCTTAGTTGCTTGTTCATAAACACGAGTTATGTTTTTTTGTACATCAGTAATGGTGAGTGTGTTGTTATCTAAATTAAATACCTGTTTTTGTGTAGAGTAATAGAAAGCAAGGATTAACAGGGAATCATGATCATTTTTTTCTGCTTTGGCATTAATTTGTGCGATCTTTCGATAAATACGGTTATGGATTTGTTTGAGCCTCCATACATACATGATCTCATTAAAATAAGAATGGTTTTTAATTTTACTTACCATAAAAGCACAAGTTATGACCGCTAAAATAACACCGATCATGTTTAGGTGGAAATTGCCAGTAGACCCTGATTCTGTAACACTTTGTGAGCCAAATAGTGCAATCAGTATTGAACCAAATAGCAGAGATAAAACGGCAAGAAAGCCAACAAAACAAACCATAACAAGGTTGGTTTTTCTACGGTATGTTTCTTTGTCTATATCAATAATTGTCATTTTTTCTTCATATTCCTTATTTATATTCTGTGAGTATTCTTAATGTGTTTTTAGTTATTAGTCTATGACGAATGCCTCATAAATTACTAAAAATACATTTTTTTACTTACTTATACCCATAAATGTTGAAACTTTTAAAAAAGGCAAAAAGTTCAAAATTTATATGAGACTCACATCTCATTTATCTGCTTCTATACTTTTCATTTTACACAAGAAGTAGATATTAACCTGGTTAATGATAATTGAATAATTATACTAATTTAAAATAAGGATATAAAAATGACAAAGAGAACTGCGATAGCGATAGCGTTATCATCCCTTTTTGTTGCTGGCGGTGCGAGTGCAGCTACGATCTATGAAAATGACAATGGTGATTTTTTAAAATTGTACGGTGAAGTAGGCGTTGGTGGTCACTTTGGTGCCGATTACGATTATGGCGAATTCTACACTGATGAAGAAAGCTATATCGATGACTCATTTGCGACATTAGGCGTAAAGGGTATGAATGGAAAAATGCATTATCGGTTAGAGCTAGATTATGAACGTGAGAACTGGAAATACGGTTCTGGCGATATGGTATTAGCGATTGATAAATTGTTTATTGGTTACGATGTCGCTGAAAACCAGTATATAGAAGTAGGTCTAACCGATACTGCTTTAGATGATTATGATAAGTGGGGTGATTTCACTTTTGATACTACCGTTGAAACAGGCGAAGCGGGAGACCAAGCAAAAACATTTAAATATGAAGGTCGTTACTTCGAGGTAGTAAAAGTAGGTGCGTCATACTCTTATAATGCACAATCTTCTTCGGGTGCAGAAGTCGGCGATGTGGTAAATGGTTATGTGGGCTATTTTGGTGAAGACTTCTCGGCGGTATTAGGTCTTGAAGGCCGTGCTGGTGCAGATGGTAAATCAAAATATGGTGAACAGCGTTTGATTGGTTTTGGTATGCGTTATGCGATTACAGAGTCTATCCACGTTGGTGCTAATGCTTTCTTAGAGCAAGAAGACGTTTCTCAAAGCAAAACACTTATCGACAATACTGATCCTGAAAATCCAGTATACGTATATAACGAATTTGAAACAGAAGAGAACAAAGGTGGACTTGTATCTGCTAAATATATCTTCAATCCTCAGTGGGAAATTGTAGGTTCAGCGAACTACGAAGAGTATGAGAAGTGGGATAAAAATGGCGATGTATGGGACGGTAAAGACAACAAATGGGGCTCAAGCCGCACTTGGGGTACTGTGGGTGTAAACCACAAACCAACCTCTTCTACGATTATCGCGGTTGAATTCAACATGGGCGAAGCGGCTCAAGATGCATACGCTTATGCTCGCGTGTACTTCTAATTAAACCACTAAGGATATTTACCATGAACAAAAAAGTAACGATTTTAGCTGGTGCAATCAGCAGTATTTTAAGCGGTGCAGCATTAGCAAATATTAACGATATTGTGATAACAGAATACGTTGAAGGCTCATCAAATAATAAAGCCGTTGAAATTAGTAATGTAGGCTCAACAGATCATGTGTTTGATTCTTCTGTTGGTTTATATTACAGCTCATATAAAAATATGGTTGAAAAACCAACGGGTGGCAATGTTTTAGAAGGCATAACACTTCCTTCAGGAAAAAGCATTGTTGTGCTTAATGGTGAAGCTGGCGCTGAAATCCGCCAGTACATTGAGCGTTTAGGTGGTAGTGAAGCTCTAGTTGTTGCGGGTACTTACGATGAAGTTAAGTACGGTGCATTAAGCTTTAGTGGTGATGATGCTGTTTGGCTTGGCACTTCAGCAGATGAAGCTGATATTCACGATATTATGGGTGTTTATGGCCAGTCTAAACAAGATGATTGGAAAGATATAACATTACGTCGTGATGCGGCCAAATTGACACCAGCAAAAACTTATACAGCATCTGATTGGACTACTGCAGAAAAAGACGATTTTGGTGGATTAGGGCATCCAACGGATGTGAATAATGATCCAGTAACTCCTCCAGCAAATACTCCGTGTCTTGATGCAACTGATTTAGAACCGCAATTAATTGGTGCAGTACAAGGTGAAGGTAAATTCTCACCTCTTATCCCAAGTGGTGCTTATGAATCTGATGTGAACTACAAAATCACTGGTGTGGTATCAGCAGTTACTGCTTATCCTGCAAGTGGTTTCTACCTGTTTGATGATAATGCTGATGGAAAAGAGCGCAGTTCTGATGGTATTTTTGTTGCAACGAAGACTGCGACAGAAGCTATGGTTGGCCAAACAATATGTGTGGTTGCGAAAGTTAAAGAAAACTACGGCTTAACTCAGTTAGTTCCAGAAGGCGATACGTGGGAAGTTGTTGATTCAACAGCTAAATCAGTAACCCCTGTAGAGTTGAAGCGTATTGAAAGTGATACAACGTTCGAGTCAACACTAGAACGTTACGAAGGAATGCTAGTTAAGACTGTTTCTGATATGGATGGAACAGAAAGTGGCGCTCAAACTATGCGAGTATCTCGAAGCTTTAGCTTTGACTATGATTCGTTCCGCAATAACATGGTACTGGCGTATAAGCGTCCAAATAGCCAACCAAACCAAGACCATATTGCAGGGTCGATTGAATCAATGATGCAATCGGAAGAAAACAGTGATTTCCGTGTATACCTTGAATCAGATGGTAAAGCACCAAATGGTCAAATTCCATATTACCCAGCATTCTTTGCTGACCCTGAAAAAAATTATGTTCGTATTGATGATAGTGTTACTGGGCTAACTGGTGTTGTTGATTACTCTTATGGCGACTTCCGTATTATTGTGCCAAAAGCATTAGAGAACGCGAATACAATTAATTTTGACCATAATACTGACCGTACTGAATCACCAGTTATTGATACTGATTACGGTACAGATGGCTTTACGGTAAAAGTCGCAACACAAAACGTTTTAAACTACTTCAACTCTCCATTTGGTGGTTCAGATAATAACTTTGGTGATAACCGTGGTGCTGAATCTCAGCAAGAGTTTGAGCGTCAACAAGCGAAAATCGTAGAAGCGGTATACGGCCTAGATTCAGATATCATTGGCCTGATGGAAATTGAAAATAATGGCTTTGGTGATTTCAGTGCAATTAATGAATTACTGGCTGCGATTAACGCAAAATATTACGATGAAGACTACGGCGATAGAAATAATAAAAACTCTATCCATAATCGTTATGTTTTTGTGGGTTTTGACAAAAATGCTGATGTGATCCTTGATGATCAAGATACGGTAGGCAGTGATGCTATTACAACTGGTATTATTTATCGTCCATCAAAAGTAGCTGTAGTTTCTGGTAAGGTCATTCCAATGCCAGAGCAACACGCACCAATGATTGTTGATGAAAACGGTGCTCCAATTATTGATGGTAAAGGTGAGATCCGTGAAAGTGGTGATAACTACCAACGTAGTACAGTTGCTGCGACCTTTAATATTCTAAATACAGGTAAACGTCTGACTGTTGCTGTTAACCACTTGAAATCTAAAGGTTCAACGTGTTACGAAGATTGGTTAGGATGGGAAACATGGTCTAATTTCGATCCAGCTGAAGATGACGTAAGAAATGATGATTTCCAAGGTTCATGTGAAAATTTCCGAGTAGCCGCTGCTTACCATTTAGGTGCCGAAATGGCGAAAATTGGTGGTGATCAAGTTGTTCTTGGAGACATGAACTCTTATGCAAATGAAGACCCAATGCTAGTATTAACGAGTAACCCAACTCAAAAAGATATTTATGCAGCAGGGTATACTTTCTTAGGTAAAGAGCCTCAGTTTGGAGCAAACGGTCAGAAAATCACAACAACTTACGGATACCTGAATGCGGTTGATTTAAAAACAGCAGAAGGGAAAACAGCGTGGAGTTATTCATACAATGATGAAGTGGGCTCATTGGATCACCTTCTTATTACTGGAGCACTAGAAGATCGTTTAGTTGATGCGGTAGATTGGCACATCAATGCTCCTGAGTCATCGTTGTATGATTATAATCATAAATATAAAGGTGGCGATACTAACGAGCCGAATCCATTTTATGCTGAAACGGCTTATCGCTCATCAGATCATGATCCAGCTTTAGTTTCACTTGGATATAAATACGGTGAAGCGGGCGAAAATATGGTGACAATAGCAACGAAGAGTGGTCGTGCAGATATTCCATTTGCATTGTCTTCAGAAGCTAAATCGGGTGATATTGCTAAAATCACAATCTCACCAGCACCAGCAGGTGTCGCTTTATCTCAAGTAACTTTGGCTAAAGATGGTGCTCAAACGGTTAAGTTTGATGCGGCTGGTTTACCTACAGGAACTTATACTTTCACGATGAAGCTTACTCGTACTAGTGGAGATGTATCAGCGCAAGTCGCTGTTGAAACTTCATCAGTTGTTGAAAGTAAATCAATGGCAGTAAACTTAATTAAGCGTGATTCAAATAATGTGAAACCAACAACGCCTGTATATGATGGTTCAGGTGGTTCATTTGGATTTGGCGCATTACTTTCTGTTCTAGGTTTAGGCTTCTTACGCCGTCGCCGTTCTTAATCAAGAAAATTAAATTAAGGCTAGTATTTACTAGCCTTATTTCTTTCTAAAACTCCCTCTTAATATATTTCTTTCTATTTCGTGTATACGATGCTTATTTCTGCACGTCAGAGATCTCATTAATAGAGTGAAATATAATTTTCATCATATCGTTCTACATCTACTGCACAACGTCAGTTGATTTGATTGGTATTATTAAGGTTTATTTATGAAAAAGAGTTTAATTGCACTTTCTATTAGTTCCATTTTATCAGCTAGTGCTTATGCAGATATTGTCATTACTGAATATGTTGAAGGTAGCTCAAGTAATAAAGCTATTGAATTATTTAACAATGGCAGTGACGTTGAAAGTCTAGATGGATATTCATTAGCCCGATTTAAAGATGGTAATGAAACTGAATCAACTATGGTTGATCTTTCTGGTAATGTTTTAAAACCAAGTGAAGTTGTAGTCGTTCGTAATAATGAAACGGATACGCCACTATCAAGCTCAATTAAAGTGATTACTAGTAGCTCATTAGTACATAACGGTGGTGATGCGGTTGCATTGATGCACAATGGCAGTGTGATGGATATTGTTGGTGATGTTCCAACCACTAAAAATTGGGGTAAAGATAAAACATTACGTCGATTAAATACCACACCATCAGCATTATATAATGAAGCTGAATGGGAAGAGTTTCCTAAAAATACCAATGATGGATTAGGGCTTGTAGATGGAGTAACGCCTCCTGAACCAACACCAGATCCTGAACCGAGTATTAAAATTAGTGAGCTTCAAGGCTCAGGTTGGGCATCTCCTTATACTGATCCTGCTAATAATAAATTTATTTCAGATGAAAAATTTACCGTTGTCGGCATTATTACTGCAGTTCAAACAGAAGCACTAGATGGTGATTTACCCGTTGGCTTCTTTATGCAAGATGAAACACCAGATAATGATCCAAAAACATCAGATGGTATTTTTGTCGTATCTGATGTTAGTGGTATCACTATTGGAGATAAAATTGAAGTTACAGGTCTGGTAGAAGAGCACTATGGCTGGACTCGATTACTTGCTAATGAATCGAAAGTGGTTGGTACAGGAACGGTTACAGCAACAGAGTTAGAGACATCTTTTAGCGACACAGATTTTGACTTTACCTTAGAGCGTCATGAAGGAATGTTGGTTAAATTAACCTCAGTATCAGACATGAAAGTGACACGTAGCTATGCGTTAGATAGCGGCCCAAAACGTTTTAATATGGTGTTATCAAATGCCGTATTAAGTGAGCATCCAAATCAACACGCGTTTCCTAGCTCTGATGAATCACTTAAACAAGCCGACTGCATTACAGATAAGCGTTTAGTTGTAGAGTCATTTGAAAAAGTGACATCAGGCACGCCACCATGGTATCCAGAATTTGGTGCAACTGATGTTGATCAAAACGGATCAACTGATGACTATATTCGAGTCGCAGATATAGTTAACAATATGGAAGGTGTACTCGGCTATTCTTATTCTGATTACCGTTTTTATGTTACTGAAAATGCAAATAAAGACAGTTTTGTTAGTGATACCGATCGTGATAATTTATTGACATTAAATGAGGGTGATATTCGTATTGCTACATTTAATACTCAGCAATATTTTAATAGTTTGCAGGGTGGTGGCAGTAATAATCCTCATCTATCTTCTGATATTGAATATGGCGCACAAAGCTCTGAGGCGTTTACTCTTCAAACGGAAAAACTGGTTACAGCTTTGAAAGCATTAAACGCAGATATTGTGGGTTTGATGGAAATTGAAAATAATGGGTTTGATGAAAGTTCAGCAATATCATACTTAGTTACCCAATTGAACTTAGAGCTGGATGAAGCTGATCAATACCATATTGCAAGTAATGAAGGACTAACTTATGTTGGTTCTTTAGCGACAAGTAACCAAGTAATTTATCGTGCTAGTAAAGTAGGGTTAGATACGTTAGAAGTATGGTCAATGCCAGAGCAACGTGGAGAAAATACAGGTGAAACGTTCTCTCAGCATGATGCACTTATTCCAACTTTTACGTTTAAAGATCGCGATGAAAAACTAACCGTTGCCGTCAGTCATTTAAAAGATAAGCAGACACCATGTTTGGATGATATGGCGACTAGTGAACAGCTTTTAGATAGTGATTATCAAGGTTCTTGTGAGAATTTACGTGTTTCTGCTGCTGATTACTTAGGACAGAAATTGGCGGAGATTGAAGGCGAGAAAATTATCCTAGGTAGTTTAAACTCGTACGCTAGTGAAGACCCAATGTTAGTACTTACTCAGCGTGAGGGTATTGACGAAGAGTATCAAATTCATGCAGCTATCAACACCTATGTTGATGATAAAAAGCTACATGGCGAAGCGGGAGGTGTGATTGAAACAAGTTATGGTTATGAAAACCCATTACAGATTTTACACCCTAACTCTTATAATACAGTAAGCAATGACAAAGTTGGGAGTTTAGATTACATCCTGACTTCTGTAGGGTTAAAATCTAAGATTATTGATGCTATGCAATGGAATATTAACGCGGGAGAGTCAGCGTTACTTTCCTACGAAAATGCAGCGGCTTTAGGTCAAGAATACCGTGATGAATTCCGTTCGGCAGTTCATGATCCTGTCGTCATTTCAATTTCATTTGATGGTAAACCGATTGAACCTGTTGATCCTATTTATCCTGAAAACCCAGATCAACCAATTGTACCAGGTACACCCGTTAAGCTTCCTTCTGAACCTCTGAATGAGCCTCGCCCAATCACTCCTGTTGATGGGCAAGGCTTTGAGCATTTTGTAGATTTAACGGCGGCAGGTGCTGGCACGTATCTTAAAGTGGGAGATGAGGTGGTTGTCAGTATCACTAATGCTAATGGCGCTTACGTAGCAACAGCGTCTAATGTTGCTAAAGATACATTAAATGAGTTTGAGATTGCATTAGGTTGGACAGAAGTTACTTTTAATCAAGGCTTATCTGCTGGTCAATATGCTGTGACGACAACGGTAGATGGTGAAATGATTGACTCATCAACACTAGTGGTTGCTAAAAATAGTGAAAGCGATGGTGGTAGTGCAGGAGTTAGTGGGTTATTAGCACTGCTTGGATTTGGTTTTTTGCGTAGCAAGCAAAATAAATAATCTTCAACTTTCTTATAGGAGAGAGGTCTAAATGCCTCTAATCAAAAAGTTATGAAAAAAATAGTATTAACCTTATTGATATCATGTGCTTTTAACGCTAATGCCGCTTATGAACAGGCTCATGATCCTCATGTTGTTGGTGGTTTACCGACATTAACTTGCCAAACTATGATTGTAGATCCACCTGTAGAACCTGGAGAGATTTATAATCCAAATGGCTATTATGATAGTGCGTTAAATAAATCAGGTGATGAGCTTAAATCAGCATTAAACCATATTATTTCGACGGGTATCACTAAGTTACCATACTCTTCAAGTAGCTTTGATGTGTGGGATGCGTTAGATATTACGGATGAAGATCCAAATAATCCGAATAACGTTATTCTAATATATACTGGGCGTTCTCAAGAGAAAGGTCAAAAATCAGGACAAGGTAATTTAGGTCAGGATAACTGGAACAGAGAGCATGGCTACCCTAAATCTAACGGTGGTTTTAATGATAAAAGTGCTTACGGTTATACTGATATCCATCATTTAAGACCAAGTGATGAATCAGTAAATGGTGCTCGTGGGAATTTAGAGTTCGATAACGGTGGCACTGAACTATCAGAAGCTCCAGGGAATAAAAGAGACAGTGATTCTTTTGAGCCTCGTGATGAAGTTAAAGGTGATGTAGCACGAATGATGTTCTACATGGCAACTCGTTATGAAGGACAGGACCCAAAAACTCCAGATTTAGAGTTGGTTCCTTCGGTAACAGATAATGGAAATGCACTTGGTAATGTGTGTGCCTTATTAGAGTGGCATAAACAAGATAGTGTGGATACATTTGAATTTAACCGTAATAGTAAGATTCAAAATATTCAAGGAAATCGTAACCCGTTTGTTGATAATCCACAGTGGGTAGAAAGTATTTTTAATAAAGACTGTAAATAATAGAAATATTAAAGCGGCTTTCGTGAGAAAGCCGCAATTATTGTTTAATGATTAGGATAACTACTTGTCTTAATTAATGTTACAGACATTTTTTACGTTTTCTTTTATTGATATACATCTGCTTATCTGCTGTTTCTATTGCAGATTTTATATCATTATCCAGTAGAGCTGAGCCAAAAGAAAATGATAATTCTAAATTATTTTTTTTAAAATGTTGTTCAAAATTAGAACGGATAGTATACATTTTTTGATTAATATCTTTGATTGAGTGTGAATTTAAGCAAAGTACAAATTCATCTCCTCCGAATCGAATTAATAGATCTTCTTTCCTCAGTGATTGGTTGATAAATTGAGCGGATTTTCTTAATTGCTGATCTCCAAATTGATGACCATATTTATCATTAATATTTTTAAAACCATCTAAGTCAATGAAAACCATGGTGTTATATGCATTTACATTAATGTGGTCTAATTTTTCTTTTGTAAAACATGAGGTTAGGCTATCAATTGATATTTTAGCAGCGGTATCATCTTCATAAATAAAAATCACAATAAAGGTGTTATTAAAGTATTGTATTTTTTGACGATATGTATGGAAATGAGTTGTTTGTGAATCAACTTCAACAGTTTCATTAGATATTAAAATATCCGACGATTTATTTAATAGCTGCTGATCAAGCTGTAAACATGTTTGATAATCAGGAAATCGAGCTAATACTTCCTGAACTGGCATACCAATGAGATCACAGCCTAAATAATCAATGTGCTTTTTGTTATTGTATATAGCTACACCATGTTCATCTCTTAAAATAAAGAGACAATTACAATGCTTCATTAGATTTGTAGTGAAGAGTATAGAAGGGGATTTAATTCCTTCTAGTAATTCTTGATATTTTTTGTTTAATACATCTAAATTGAAGTCATTATAATCGATAGCTAATAAGTTAAACGGGTCTTGAGGCTTTAATTTTTCTAGTGCTTTTGTTAATTCTTTTTCATTTTTTGCGATGTTAACGTTATAAATAAACCTGTCAATAGGTTGAGCTTGAGGTGATAAATCAGTTTTTGACAATATATTTTTTATATTACGATTGTTATCTAGTTCCGATAAAGGCAGTGGATATGAAAGGTGATAGCCTTGAGAAATAACAGAGCCAAAAGAATTAATTAAATTAAGTTGGTTTATATTTTCTACACCTTTAATTACAACTGTATTTCCTAAAAATGTATTTAACTTGTGATAAAGTGAGCGTAAAAAACAAAAGGATAGATAATCATCACTAATTGTACTAATGAGAGATCGGTCTATTTTTATATAATCAAAATTTAATTCGAGTAATGGATCTGAATAAACACATTCAGTACCATAATCATCTAATGTTAAGAATATTCCTAGCTTCCTTAAACGTTGCATATTTATTTTAACTTTATTTATATCAAACGTCTTCTTATTGAAATTAAACTCTAAAGTAAATCCTTTATGTTCTTTAAAAATGGTTTCGCAATAAGTGAGGAAATCATCAGACTCTAAACTTTCTACTGAGATGTTAATCGATATATGAATATTATGTTGATAGCGTAAACTTAGTTTATCTGCAATCACATGAGTAATAACATCTTTATCAAATCTTACTTTGTCTTTAATGGTTGAAATAAAGTGCTGAGGTAATTCATTAGAGTGTTTGAACCTCAGTAGTGCTTCATAAGAGACAATAGACCCCTTGAAGTAGTTTGGTTGATAAATAAAGTAGTTGTTCTCAAGCATATTATTGATGATATCCATATTAACGTTAACTCTAATTTATCACGCTTTACTAGACTGAGCCTACATGAACACCTGAAAATAACGAGATGAATGTCACATATATGTATGGCGTTGTTGATCGTTTTAACATTGGCATAGACTTCATCGACTTGAGCAGTGTAAGACCGAAGTGATAATGATCTGATCACAAGATTTACGAAAGGTTCCCTGATTTAGTCAACAACGCCTTTTTGATACAATAAATTGGATAATTATCTAATTTATTGTATCTACTTCTTGTTTTACTTTAATGCTTTATTTTAACTCATTGTATTTAAAGTGATTTTTATTGGCTCATTAATTGCTTTTACTAAATTAAGAGGTGAACGTCACCACTATCAAAAATTAGAGCTTCATGTGGCTCTATTTATCTTTGTTATCTATCAGGTGAATACAATGAGCAGCGAGATAGAGTTTAAATTTGAAGTTGTTGGCACAAACCACGATTTTCGGATTGAAAGTTTTAATGTGGTTGAAGCCGTTTCTCAGCCATTTACCATGACGTTATCGTTGCTATCATTAGATCCTGATATTGAGTTTAGTGCCTTAAGTAGAAAACCTGCCTTGTTAAAGGTGCTAGGGCAAGGTCTTGATAGCGGACGATTATTTCATGGGGTAGTGAATGAAGTGCGTTATTTGGGCGCTGGTCGTCGTTTTTCACGTTATAAAGTTACGCTCGTTCCTCAATTATGGTTTTTGACTCAACGCCAAGATTGTCGTATTTTCCAAGATAAATCTATTGTCGATATATTAACGGAAGTGCTTGATGGTGCAGTAGTGACAGATTATCGCTTTGAGCTGTCGAATACCTATCCTAACCAAGAATACTTACTCCAATATCGCGAGACAGACAGTCATTTTGTTCAGCGTCTATTGGCAGAGCATGGCTTATGGTATTACTTCGAACATACAGTTAGTAACCATACAATGGTAATTGTAGATAAAAGTGATGCTATTCCTGAGTTAATAAGCTCGCCATTGAATGCTTCTTATGTTGGTCCGTTGGTTTATCAATCGGATGGTGGTGGAAACTCGGATAGAGAGCATGTTTTTGAGTTAAATGCCTATAACTGTGTACGTACGGGTCATGTCACTCAAACAGATTATAACTACGAGCAACCGCGTATTCCGCAATCAGTGCAGCAACAAGGCGAGCGTGATGCCGATTTAGCATTCTTTGATTATCCAGGTCGTTACGATAATACGCATCAAGGTCAGCAACGTGCTAATTACTTATTAGCTGATAATCAGGTTGAAAATAATCAAATTGAAGCGGCAAGTAATATTATGCGCTTAACCGCAGGCTACAGTTTCGATCTAGCAAAGCATTCAAGAAGTGAAATCAATCGTGATTATATGTTGATCTCAGTGACGCACAGTGGTTACAACCCACAAGTACATGAAGAAGAATCAAGCGAGTTATCAACAACGTATCAAAACCAGTTTACTTGTATCCATCGTGATGTTGAATATAAAGCACAAAAGTTAGCTGCTCCTGTGATTAATGGCTCTCAAACTGCTGTAGTGGTTGGGCCTGTTGGTGAAGAGATTTATACCGATCCAATGGGGCGCATTAAAGTCCAATTTCATTGGGACCGCTATGGTAATAACGATGAAAATTCTGGTTGTTGGTTACGTGTAAGTCAATCGATGGCAGCTCCTACATGGGGAGCGGTTTATTTACCAAGAATAGGTCATGAAGTGGTGGTTGCTTTTCTAGAGGGCGACCCAGACAGACCTTTAGTTACAGGTGCAGTATACAATGGCTTGAACACGCCACCTTACGCCTTGCCAGAGCATAAAACCAAAACGGTGTTTCGTACCCAAACTCATAAAGGGGAAGGTTATAACGAAATGTCGTTTGAAGATGAAGCTAATCAAGAACAAGTCTATTTTCATGCTCAAAAAGACATGAAGACAAAGGTGCTTAATAACCGATTCAGAACCATAGGAAATGATGAAGAGTTAGAGGTCGGACGTAATCAAATCAATGAAATAAAACATGATAGAAAAGAAACCATCGAAGGCCATAAAACATCAATGACTCACCAAACGTTTACAGAAACAGTTCATCAAGATGTTGACATAAACTACAACGCTAACATGGAAAAAAATGTAGCAGTTGAGCATAAATTAGAAATAAATGGAAACCGCAATAGTACGATAGGTAAGAATGATGATCTGACAGTAGAGGGCGAGCAAAGTACGGTAATCATGGGGGCGAGAACCAGTGATATAGGTTCTGATGATGTGTTAAATATTGGCAGTAACTTAACGATAGAAGTGGGTAATAACGCATCAATCAAATCTGATGGAGGTCATACCATAATCAGTGCTGAGGAAATAAAAGTTCAGTCAGGTTATTCAGGCTTGATAATGAAGAAAAATGGATTAATCCATCTGTATGGGTCTGATATTACTATTGATGGACAATCCTCTGTTAAGGCTCAAGGTAGTAAGGTTTTAATCAACCCAAGTGCAGCTGCTTCGAAACAAATTAAAATGGAACCGTTTGAAGAGATTATGAGATTTAACCAAAAAATTGTTCTTCAAGATGATGTGAGCGGCCTCCCTCACGCATTTAAGAATTATAAATTGGTTTTTGAAGATGGAAAAGTGGTTGAAGGAGTGACAAATACGAAAGGTGAAACGAGCTTAATTAACAGTAAAGATTTAGAGCAAGCGTTCGATATTTTTTGGAGAGAAATATAATGGTTGATGAAGAATGGATTTATTTGGGTAATGCAAAAACAACGACTATCAAAAGATAGAGAGCCAGTCGTTGTTACAACTCCTGCGGGTAATTTGTTTTGGGCTGATAATCAAAGTGGTCAATCAATGGATATCAAATTTTCTGTCAATGGAAAAAAAACTGATTCATTACCAGAAGAATTTACGAAAAAATCAGTATTATTATCTAATTCAATTAATAATACATGTAATTCATTAGAATTGTATATTAATAACCAAGCTTATACGTTGGTTGATAATATCCCAACAGAATATATTAATCAGCCTGGAGATTTACGTGCAGCAACAATACTATGTACAAAACCTGAAAAAACTATAAGTAATGGTTATTTTACTGGTAATGCTGATATTGAAATGGAGTATTTGAATTTTTTTCTAGCTTCGCCATCGTTAGATCTTATACCAAATAGCCCACAAGATACTTATAAATTGGATACTTTGGATGATGAACAAATTAATGCGTTAATGGAGACATTTAAAAATAATTCATTATTATCAAATAGTTTTGCATCTGTAATGAACGATGGAATAAAATATGCTAAGTTGATGGACCATTATGACTCTGTTTATGGTCGAGGTTCAGCTCGCTCATTTCTTAATGAAGTTATGATGGGCGGGCGATTTAGTGTTCAAAAAATGAGTCAGTGGAATGGAAAGTTAGGAATTGTTTTTAAGGGGAATAAAAACTCTCGTACTTTTCTTACAGCTATTAATTATGGTGTGAATAATGATAAAATCAGTGTTGTCAGTGGTTACGCTGAAATAGTGAGTAAGGTAAGATCTGGTGATTTAATTAAAGCTAGCAAGCAAGTACTTTCAGATGCTATCCCACTGCGGGGTGCAAATGCAATTGGTTTAGTTTTCTCTTCAAGTTTTGATGTTTATGATTTTGTTTCAAAAGATTTAACAGAACAAAATTTTGCGGAACTAGCTGGAGCATTAGGGGTTACTTTTTTTAAAGTTTTTACCGCAACAGTTGTTGGAATCACCGCTTCCTCGTTTATTGCTTTTACCATGGGATTTTTTAAAGTTGCAATTCCAATTTTTGTTATAATAGGGATTGGTATAGTAGCAACAGTTGGCTTTGGTGTTTTTTTAGACTATAGGGATAATAAGTATAGATTGAAAGAAGATATTAAAATGTTTTTAAAAGAGGCATTTCCTAATGCAACAAATATGAATCTTTTAGAGGCAATTTATGATAGGGATTTTTTTAACAATTTAATCGATATTCAAATAGAAAAAAATGACATGGATTTACAGCAGATGATAGGCGTAAATCAAATGAATGGTTCAGATATGTATGATTTTTAATAGGGTATAATATGAAAAATAAAGATAAAGATAAAGATAAAGATGATTTTTCATTTGCAATTAAATCAACTCTATGTTTTTTTTATGTTTTTTTTGGTATTTTAAATATACCAACTTATTCTTTGAATTATGATTATAGTTATCAGTTTTTTTTAGTATACATATACTTAATTCCATCATTTGTTTTTATTATTTATACTTTAACTAAATCAGAGGATAGAATAGTTAATTCATTTGTAAAGCACTGGAATCAACTTTTTTTATATCTATATCTTAGTACATTTCATTATTCAATAGTATCAATGGTATTTAACCTTCATGAGTTT
>Ga0316197_10000417_pt1 | contig 29554 bp, 29 predicted proteins | sample OudBiesiAoxic_MG_FD_204939 | JGI IMG/M metagenome (GOLD analysis project Ga0316197, IMG submission 204939) | Coastal sediment microbial communities from Oude Bieten Haven, Netherlands - site A oxic | ecosystem: Environmental > Aquatic > Marine > Coastal > Sediment | place: Netherlands... | reverse complement strand
AGGTGACCACCGACGATCGCGTTGCCGCCGAAGAAACGAGTCGGGGCATCGAACAGGTGCATCGAGCCGCCCCGCCCTCCCGAGCAGCCGGTCGACTTGCCGAACATCTCGGACATGATCGAGTTCGCCGATACGCCGCGCAGCAGCGCGTGACCGTGTTCTCGGTAGGTGGCCAGCACTGCATCCCGTTCGTCGAGGCAGCTGATCACGCCGGTGGCCACCGCCTCCTCGCCGATGTAGAGATGGAGGAACCCGCGGATCTTCGACTCACCGTAGAGCTCGGCGCACCGTTCCTCGAACACGCGGATTCGGATCATGTCGCCCAGCAACGACCGTTCGTCGACGCCCGGCGTGCGGTGGTCGGTCATGGCGCGCCCCCTTCGGTGCCGGCGTCGGGACTCTCGAGCGTGGACGTGTCGCCCTCGTCGATCCCGAGCTCGCGGGCGGCGAGCACGCGGCGCATGATCTTGCCGCTGCGGGTGTGCGGCAGCGACGAGACGAACTCGATCTCGCGCGGGGCCACCGCTGCACCCAGCTTCCGTCGGGCGTGCCCGAGCAGCTCTCTGCGCAGCGTGTCGTCGGGCTCGACGCCCAGTGCCGGCACGACGAACACCTTGATGATCGAGCCGGCGGTCTCGTCGGGCTTGCCGATCATCCCGGTCTCCACCACCGACGGATGCTCGTTGAGTGCCGATTCCACCTCGAACGGTCCGATCAGGTGGCCGGCGGTCTTGATGACGTCGTCGCCGCGCCCGACGAACCAGTACCAGCCGTCGGCGTCGCGACGTGCGAGGTCACCGCTTCGGTACCACCCGTCGATGAACGTGCTGTCGTAGCGGTCCTGCTGGTCGAGGTAGGTGCGGAACATCGACGGCCAGCCGACCCGAAGTGCCAGTTCGCCCGACTCGTCGGGGTCCTCGACGAGGACCGGCCGCCCGTCGTCGAGCACGAGCTCGCCGTCGGCGCCCCGGCGCAGGATCGCAGCTTCCACCCCGGGCACCGGGCGGCCCATCGAACCACGCCGGACGGGCTCTGCCCGATAGTTGGCCATCATGATCGCACCGGTCTCGGTCTGCCACCACGTGTCGAGCACCGGCACCCCGAACACCTCCTCGCACCAGCGGACCGCGTCGGCGTCGAGGGGCTCGCCGACGCTGGCCATCACACGCAGCGAGGACAAATCGTGGCTCGCCGCGGTGTCGCGGCCCATCTTCTGCAGCATCCGGATCGCCGTCGGGGCGGTGTAGAACACGTCGACCGACTGCTGTTCGAGGATGTGGTACCACCGCTCGGCATCGAACTCCGCCTCGTCGACGATGCTCGTGACACCGTTGGCCAGGGGCGCCACGATCCCGTACGACGTGCCGGTCACCCAGCCCGGATCTGCGGTGCACCAGTAGTTGTCGCCCTCGTGGAGGTCGAGCACGAACCGGCCGGTCGCCTGGTGAGCGACGACCGCACCGTGGACGTGCACGGCGCCCTTCGGGGTGCCGGTCGTGCCGCTCGTGAAATGGAGCAGTGCGGGCGTCTCGGGATCGGTCGGTGTCGTCTCGAAGTCGTCGGTGCCGTCCTGCAGGAACGAGCCGAACGATCGACAGTCGACGCCACGCCTGCTGCAATCGCAGTTCGCCACCCCGTCTTCGGTCGCCCCGCAGAGCAGCACCAACTCGAGGTGGGGGAGCTGATCGACGATCGGCGCCACCTTGCGTCGGAACAGCAACGGCGTCGTCACCAGGATGCGGACTCGTCCCAGGTTCAGGCGCTGAGCGATCGGGTCGGGCCCGAACGCCGAGAAGAGCGGCGACAGGATGCCCTGGGCCGCCAGCGTTCCGAGTGCGGTGACGTAGAGCTCGGGGATCCGTCCGGTCAACGTGGCCACGCCGACACCGGCGTCGAACCCGTTGCGGCGAAGCGCCCCGGCGAACCGGTTCATCCGGCGCTCCAGCATCGCGTAGGTCAGGTCCACCGGATCATCGAGCTCGTCGGGTTCGCGCCCGATCAACCGCAACGCCACGCGCTCACCGTTGCCGTTGCGCACGTGCCGGGAGACGGCGACGTCGGCAATGTTCACGCCGTCGACACCGAGCGGATCGGTGCCGAGTGCCGTCCATGCATCGCTCCAGACGAACGAGTCGTGGGTCGAGTCGTAGTCGACCAGCCACGGTTGCGTCACAGTCGCGCTCCTCTCTCGGCTGGTCGGTCACGATCAGTCGGTCACATCGGTGGGTCACATCGGTCGGCCACCGCCGAATGGCATCGGCGACCGATCGATCTCCTCCACTACGCGCGCTGAAGACAGCGGACATCCAGAGACGAAGGTCCGAATCGCGGCATGTGGCCGCGTCAGCTGCGCGAACGGGCGATCAGCTTTCGGATCTCGTCGACGACGAGGACACTGCTCGACAGCGCGGCGCAGATCGCCCAGCGGCGTGCGTCGAGCGGTTCGGTGTCGAACGCACGATTGAGGAATGGCAGGTGCACCACGGCGATCTGCAGCGCCACCGTGAGGGCGGCCGCCGCCCACAACAACCGGTTGTCGAACGGCCGGACGAACGCACTCGACCGGTCGGAACGGGCGTTGAACGCGTTGAAGATCTGGGCGAGCACGACGGTGGTGAACACCATCGTGCGAGCGGTCTCGATGTCGCCCGAGCCGCCGAGCATCCCGCCCGCGAGTTCGAGATCGAGCGCCACGAGCCCGGCGATTGCGGACGTCACCCCGATCAACACGATCGTGACGACCATCTCGCGGTCGATCACCCGATCGGTCAACCGACGTGGCGGGACCGCCATCACGTCGTCGACCGCCGGGTCGACGCCCAGGGCCAGCGCCAGGGCGCTGTCGGTCACCAGATTGATCCACAGGATCTGGGTGGCGAGCAGCGGCACGGCGAGTGACCCTCCTTCCGATGCGGCGGTCAGGCCCAGCGCCCCGGCCGCCATCACCCCCAGGAACATGACGAGAACCTCGCCGGCGTTCGACGCGAGGAGGTAGCGCAAGAACTTGCGGATGTCGGCGAAGATCTCTCGCCCCTCGCGCACCGCTCGCAGGATCGTGGCGAAGTTGTCGTCGGCGAGGATCATGTCCGACGCTTCCTTCGACACCTCCGTGCCGTTGATGCCCATCGCCACGCCGATGTCCGCGCGGCGCAGTGCGGGCGCATCGTTCACGCCGTCACCGGTCATCGACACGATCTCGCCGTCGGACTGGAGCGACTCGACGATGCGGAGCTTCTGCTCGGGCGTCACGCGAGCGAACACCGAGTTGCTCCGCACGATCCGGCCGAAGTGGTCGTCATCGGCGGCTGCCAGGGCGCGACCGGTCACCCCGTCGGCCGGCAGGGCCGATCTGTCGTCGACCCCGATGCCGAGTTCGGCGCCGATCCGGGCAGCGGTACGGGGATGATCTCCGGTGATCATCATCACTCGAACCCCGGCTGCATGCGCCTCGGCGATGGCCTCGGCCGCCTCCGGGCGCGGCGGATCGACGATGCCGACGACGCCCAGATGCACGAGGTCGCGTTCGATGTCTTCATCCACCCGCACCGAGCCGAGCGCTTGTCCGTCGAGTCGACGGAACGCGACCGCGAGGGTGCGCAGCGCCTCGTCGGCGAGCGAATCGACGACGGCGCTCAGCTCGGCGCGTCGCGCGTCGGTGAGTTCGAGCACCTCGCCGCTGACGCGTTCGTGCGTGCACCGGTCGAGCAGCACGTCCGGCGCCCCCTTGGTGACCATCATCAACTCGCCCATCGAGGCGTCGTGACGGTCGCGGTCGATGGTGGTCATCAGCTTGCGCTCGGAGTTGAACGGCACCTCGGCAACCCGCTCGAACCGTGCTTCTCGCTGTTCGGTCAGCCCGAGCTTGCGTTCGGCGACGAGGAATGCTGCCTCGGTCGGATCGCCGAGCACGTTCCACGCGTTGGGCTCGTCCTCCCGCAACGTTGCGTCGTTGGCAAGGCTGCCCGCCCCGAGCAGCAGCTCGACCTCCACTCGTGCGGCAGCGAGTTCGGGGTCGAGGGGCTCGGCATCGAGCGGATGACCGTCCACGAACACCTCGCCGACCGGGTGGTAGCCGGTACCCGTGATCTGTGCGTCGACCGACGGGGTCACGATCCGCACGATCGTCATCTCGTTGCGCGTCAGCGTGCCCGTCTTGTCGGTGCAGATCACCGAGGCCGAGCCGAGGGTCTCCACCGACGACAGCTGCTTGACGATGGCGTGTCGTGCCGCCATCCGCTGCACGCCGAGTGCGAGCACGATCGTCAGGATGGCTGGGAGACCTTCCGGCACCGCCGCAACGGCGAGGGAGACGCCGACGAGGAGTGCGTCGACCATCGTCGATGTACTGCGGTCGTCCGCGGTGAGGATGATCGCACCGACCACCACTGCGGCGAGCGCGACGACGGTGAGACCGAGCACCTTGCCGAGCCAGGCGATCTGTTGCTGCAACGGGGTCGCTTCGTCGTCGGACTGATCGAGCAACGACGCGATCCTGCCGATCTCCGACTGCATCCCCGTGGCGACGACCACTCCTCGCCCCCGGCCACGCACGACGGCGGTGCCGTTGAACACCATGTTCGTCCGGTCGGCGAGTTCGGTGTCGTCGGCGAGCGGTTCGACCTGCTTCGTCACCGCTTCCGACTCGCCCGTCAGCGGTGCCTCGGCGATCTGCAGTGTCGCTGCATCGAGCAAGCGGCTGTCGGCGCCGACCGCATCCCCCTCAGCGAGCAGTACGACATCGCCCGGAACGAGCTGCGTGTTGACGATCGATCGGACCTCGCCGTCTCGGGTCACGCTGACGTGGGTGGCGGCGAGTTCTCGCAGCGCATCGACGGCCTTGATCGCACGGGTCTCCTGCCAGAAGCCGATCAGGGCGTTTGCGATGACGATGACCGCGATGACGATCGCCTCGACCGGTGCCTCTTCCGCCCCGTCGCCGATCCAGGCGATGATCGACACGACGATCGCCACGAGTAGCAGCCCCACCAGCGGGTCGATGAACTGATTCGTCAGCCGATGCCACCACGGCTCGGGCGGGGATGCGTCGAGTTGGTTCGGTCCATGGATGGCCAGCCGACGTTCGACCTCGTCGCTCGACAGACCATGCTCGGGATCGACATCGAGCTGCCGCGCCAGCGCGCCGGCGTCGACGGCCCATGCAGGCGGGTTGCCGTCGGCGCCGGCGTGGGTCACTGGGCGCCGGTCACTGCGCGTCGGTCGGTGGGGCCGACGCTGCGGTGAACTGGTCGAGCGCACGCATCGCATGTGTTGCGTATGTCGAGGCGGGGCCGCCGCCCATCAGCAGTGCGACGCCGATCGCCTCGTGCACCTGTTCGGCGGTGGCACCGGCGCGCAGGGCATCGTGGAGGTGCAGCGTGATGCAGTCGTCGCAGCGGGTGCAGATCGCAATGGCCACCGCCATGAGTTCCTTGGTGGCCTGGGGGAGGGCGCCGTCGGCGACGGCGGCCCGATGCAGCTCACCGAAGCCCTTCATCTGCTCGGGGATGGCAGCGTTGAGCTCCCGGTATCCCTGGCGGAGTTGCTTGCGGTAGGCGGGAAAGTCCTGGACGGTCATGTGGTCATCGTCGTCGTGGGGCTGCCGTCGGACAAGGGGCGATCGTCACTCCGGCGGCCCGAGACCCAGCCGGTGGGCCGCCGTCGTGTTCGGGTGACCTTTGGCCCTGACGGCAACGGTCGGCCACGTGGCTTCATCGTGCCATGGGTTCGCGCGAGCGATCCGTGGAGGGACAACAGGACATGGCCATCATCGACGGTACCCGCCGTGAGGAGCGGTACGCCCCGGCCGAACACGGCACGTGGGTGGTCGGTATCGACGGTTCGGCGTGTGCCGAGAATGCCCTCGGATGGGCCGAAGCCAACGCGCCCGGACGAGCGACGGCCCTCGAACTGGTCACGGCGTGGCAGACGCCCGTCACCGGTGCCTATCCCATGTCGGGCCCTGCGGTCGTGCCGTTCGACGACGAGGAGATTCGTCGTTCTGCATCGGTCGACGCCGAACGGCTGGCCGACGCGGCGCGTGCCGTCGTGCAGATCCCGGTGCAGCCGCTCGTCGGCCACGGCAGCCCGGCCACGGTGTTGCTCGACGCCGCCGCCAACGGCTCGATGCTCGTCGTCGGCAGCCGGGGGCGAGGCGGGTTCGCCCGGCTCCTGCTCGGTTCGACGAGCACCCAGTGCGCGACCCATGCCGCAGTGCCGACGGTGGTGGTTCCTGCCGACGTGCCGCCGTCACCCGCCCAGCGGATCCTGGTCGGTTTCGACGGCTCCCCGAACTCGATGGCCGCCCTGCGCTGGGCGATCCACTTCGCTGCCCCGGGTTCCACGATCGTCGTCGCCTGGGTGTGGGATGCAACCCCGCTCGCCGTGGGTGCCGATGCGTTCTTCTTCCCCGACGCCAGCGACCTCGCTGCCGAGCGGTTCAACCATCTGGTCGAGTCGGTCGCCGCCGAGGCCGGCGAGTCCGACGTCCACCTCGAGCGTGAGTTCATACGGGGAACACCGCGTTCGGCGCTCTACGAGGCGGCCGACGACACCGATCTGCTCGTCGTGGGTGCTCGGGGTCACGGAGCCGTCGGTTCGGCGCTGCTCGGGTCGGTGTCGACGTGGCTCCTGCACCACGTCCATCGGCCCACTGCGGTGATCCCCTTCGACGACGGCAGCACCTCCGATGAGGTGCCCGCCGCCGACAGTTCGGCGGTGCCCGACAGAGCCTGATCGCCGGCGTCGAACGGTCGTGGTATTCGACACGGCCTGAGGTATGCGGCGACAATGGCCGCATGACTGCTGACCCGCCGATCCGAGTGTTCCTGCTCGACGACCACGAGGTGGTCCGTCGGGGGATCGCTGCTGCACTCGAAGCGGAGCCGGATCTCACCGTCGTCGGCGAGGCCGGCGACGCCGATGAGGCACTCGAGGTCGTCCGCGAGTGCCGTCCCGACGTGGCGGTGCTCGATGTCCGTCTCGACGTCGGCAACGGCATCGACGTCTGCCGACAGATCACGTCCGACTTCCCCGAGACCCGGTCGCTGATCCTCACGTCCTTCGACAGCGACCGGGCGCTCGTCGACGCCGGCCTGGCGGGGGCTGCGGGCTTCATTCTCAAGCAGATCCGCAGCAACGAACTCGTCGACGCGATCAGAGGAGTAGCGGCAGGCCGTCAGTATCTCGACGACGCAGAGGTCAGGCTGGCGATCCGCCGCCTGCGCGACAGCGAAGAGGGTCGCCTCGCCGACCTGACACCGCAGGAGCGGCGGATCTTCGACCTGATCGGTGAGGGCTACACGAACCGACAGATCGCGCAGGACATGTACCTCGCAGAGAAGACCGTCAAGAACTACGTGTCGAACCTGCTGTCGAAGCTGGGCATGTCACGTCGTACCGAGGCGGCAGCGCTGTCGGCGCGCCTCGAGGAGCGACACCGCAACGACCACTGAGCCGATCCCGGCGCGACCGTCAGTCGACCGGGACGTGCCAGTGCAGGCGGGTTCCCGACGGTTCGTTCGGGCCGACGGTGCACGCCCCGCCGAGCTCTGCGGCACGCCACATCATGTTGCTGAGTCCGCCGGACCGTTTCGGCTCGTTGGGAATACCCATTCCGTTGTCGCCGATGATCAGCGAGAGCACGTCGTCGGTGAGGTCGACGTGCACGTCGGCGTTCGACGCGTCGGCATGACGCACGATGTTCGACAATCCCTCGGTGAGGGTGGCGATCAGCTGGTCCGCGACGAAGTCCGGCACGTGGTCGAGGTCGCCGGCGAGGCGCACGGTCGGTTCGAAGCCGAGGTGTCGCGCTCGCTCGTGCACGAGCTCGGTGATCTGGGCCGACACGCTGCGTCGTTCGCCCTGTTGGCCGAGTCGGAAGATCGCTGCACGGAGTTCACGGATGGTGTCGTCGAGGTCGTCGATCGCCGTGCCGATCCGTTCGCCGACGATCGCTGGCTCGGCCTGCCCCTGGATCGCCTGGAGGTTCATGCCGGCGGCGAACAACCGTTGGATCGCCATGTCGTGGATGTCACGAGCAATCCGCTCGCGGTCCTGCATCATCGCCATCTGGGCAGCCGTTTCCTGCCGGTCGCTGACGTCCCGAATCGTCGCGATCGTCTGCTGCTCACCGTCGATGTTCACGCTGCTCAGGCTGATCTCCACCGGGAACAGCGAACCGTTCACCGTCTGCCCGAACAGGCGGAGCCCGCTCGCCATCGGCCTGACCGACGGACGATCTGCGTAGCTCGCCCGATGGCGAGCGTGGCCGCGCCGGTACTCCGGCGGCACCAGATCGTCGACCGATGTGCCGACGAGCTGGTCGACGTCGTGCCCGAACATCGAGGCCGCGACCGGGTTGGCGAGCGTGATCGTGCCCTCGGAATCGACGAGGATCAAGCCGTCGGGGCTGGCATCGATGAGCGCCGCGGCGAACTGGTCGGGTTCCATGTGCCAGGTGATGCTAGGCCGTATCTTGGTCGTCGGAGGCCACGAGGTGTGGTGGGCGGACGAGCAGCACGGGGCACGACGCATGGCGGACGAACGCCGCAGCCGTGCTCCCGATCACGAAACGCGACATCCCGGTACGTCCGTGGGTGCTGGCGACGATCAACGACGCCGAGATCGAGTCGGCGAACGACACCACCTCGTCGTGCACCACCTTGCCGTGCAGCACCTCGAACTGCACGCTGTGGCCGGAGTCGTGCGACAGCTTGTGAGCGAGTCGGGCCGGGTATGCGCTCTCGCTGATGTCGGGGGCGACCACCACGTCGGGGTCGGCGACCTCGACGATCCACGGCTCGGTGCGGAGTTCGATTCCCCATGCGGCAGCAAGGGGGAGCACCGACTCCGACGCACGGGAGCCGTCGACCGTGACGACGATCGGCCCGGCGAAGCCCGGCGACGTCATCTTCGGGCCGACCACCAGGATCGGACCGAAGGTGCGCTGGAGCAACTCCTCGGTCACGCTGCCGAGCAGTGCCGCCGACCGGCCGCGTCCGTGCGAGGCCATCGCAACGAGTGCGTCGGGTTGTCGTTCGATCAGCTGACCGATGGCATCGGCGACGCTCTCGGCCGCGAGCTCGACGTGAGTGGTCACGCTGACGCCTTCGGTGTCGTGGGTCTCGAGTCGCTCGGCGAGTCGGGCGATCGCTTCGTCGACGTCGGGTTGGTCGAAGACCACCTCGACGATCTCGACCGAGGCGTCGCAGCGTCGTCCGAGTTCGACGGCGGCGTCGACGGCGCGCCACGAGGCGTCCGACCCGTCGACGGGAACGATCACGTGCTGAACCATCTGGGGCTCCTTCCGACCGGGCCCCGACCTGACGTCGCGGCCCACATCCCGATCATGCGTCGTCGCAACCCCAGCGGCAAGGGCCGGAGGTCATCGTCGGGTGACGACGAACCGGCGCCCCGAGACGCGGTGCGGCACCAGCCGAACGAAGAACGGTTTGCGCGAGGCATGCCAGGGGTGCACGTGGATGTCGAAGCTGTCGAACACGTCGGTCGACGTGGTGATCAGCTCGGCATGCCCATGGACCACGACGCTCCATGCGACCTGGTCGCCCTCGGTCCGACCGCTTCCGGCATCGGCATTGTCGGCCTCGAACGCGACCATCGGTCGGTCCTCGCGGTCGGTGATCTGGCTGAGTTTCGTGCCGAGTGCGGTTCTGAAGACGATCGAACCCTGGTCGACGACGTGGTTGACGGGGAAGATCTGCACCCCCGGAACGCCCTCGTCGTCGACGGGGATCGCCAACCGGCCCACGTCGACATCGCGTAGCAGCGCCCAGCAGGTCGATTCGTCGACGTGCTCCATCGCAATGGCATGGTCGAATTCGGCGGACCGGTCTCCGGCGGGCGTTGATTCGGTCATGGCGGTCTCAGGATGCGGGGACGGGTGGCGGCGCCTCATCGCCGGCGTGGGGGAACATGATCTGCGCCGCCAGCACCTTGGACACGTCGGCGATCTCGGAGGCCACCGACACGACCATGTCGTCGAGCGACACGATGCCGACGACACGACCGCCGTCGACGACGGGAACGCGGCGCACTGCGTGCTGCCGGAACGCGTGCATCAGGTCCTCGACCTCGGAGTCACCGTCGAGGACGACCAGGTCCATCGACATCACGGCGTCGATGCGTCCGTCGGCCGGGACACCTTTGGCGAGGCAACGGGTGACCAGATCGCGGTCGGTCACCATGCCGACCGGGCGCTCGTGTTCGACGACCACCAGCGCACCCACACCCGACTCCGCCATCAGCGCGGCGGTGTCGGCGATCGTGGCGTCGCGTTCGACGACGACCGGTTCCCGGATGAACAGATCGGTGATCTTCATCGTGACCTCCTGGCCGTGATGCGCATTCGTTGGATTCGTGGTGCGCTCCCAGGTCCAGCATCGGGGCCATGGCGCATCATCCGGAAGGGGCCTATGTCACCTGGCGTCGAGCCGACGGCGGGGCGATACTCGAAGCATGACCGAACAGCTCAACCCGCAGCGCTGGATCGTCGGCATCGATGGGTCCGACCCCGCAGTGGATGCCCTCCGGTGGGGCGTGCATCAGGCCCGGCAGGTCGCCGACGGCACCTCGTGCGATGTCGTCGTCGAGGCGACAGCGGCATTCCACGTGCCGACCGTGATGGCCCTGTTCGCCGCCAAGCGAGGCTTCGGCGTCGATCAGATCGGCATCGAAGCAACCGCTGGTCACGACGTCGACGAGGCGATCGCAACCGTGCTGGCCGATCTCGCCGAGGATGCGCCGGGAGCGGCTCGCGTGACGGTCACATCGACGGTGGTCGAAGGTCAAGCGGCCGAGTTGCTGGTCGACGCCGCGGACGACGCCACGCTGCTCGTGGTCGGTCGTCGAGGCGAAGGCGGCCTTCGCCACCACGTGCTGGGTTCGGTCAGCCGCTACTGCGCCACCCATGCCGAGGTCCCGGTGGTCGTGGTGCCGACCGACTGGACGGTTCGCGACACGGCGTCGATCGTCGTCGGCTTCGACGGCAGCGACCACGCCGCCGCAGCCTTGCGTTGGGCGCTCGACGTCGCACCGGACGGCGCCGCCGTCCGAGCTGTCGCGGCGATCGAGTTGGCGCCATGGCTCGACCAGGACCTGACGGTGTCGCGCTACCCCGACGACGTGCGCGAGCACGAGGTGGCGATGACCGAGGCCTTCGATCGAATCGATCCGCAACACCGAGCCGAGCGCGACATCGTGTTCCACGCGCCGCGCCAGGCCCTCGCCGAGGCGAGCCTGACCGCCGATCTCGTGGTGGTCGGCACACGCGGCCGCGGCCGCATCACCGCCGGTCTGCTCGGCTCGGTCAGCAGCGACCTGCTCCACACCGCTGCGTGCCCGGTCGTCGTCGTGTCGAACGGCGGCTGAGGGACGGCGCAACAAGACACATCTCGTGGCCGGGCATGGCAGGCTGACGGGCATGGCCGAGATCCGCATCTTCTCCACCAAGCCCTACGACCGAGCCGGGTTCGCCGCCGCCAACGAGCAGTTCGGACACGATCTCGCCTTCCTCGATGCACGGCTCGACCTCGCCACTGCCGAGCTGGCGGCCGGCGCCCCCGCGGTCTGCGTGTTCGTGAACGACGATCTGTCGGCGGAGGTCCTGCGCACGCTGGCCGCAGGCGGCACCTCGTGTGTGGCACTGCGCTGCGCCGGTTACAACAACGTCGACGTCGCGGAGGCGGCGCGGTTGGGGATGACGGTGGTGCACGTGCCCGCCTACTCGCCCAACGCCGTCGCCGAACACACGCTGGCGTTGATCCTGTCGCTGAACCGTCGCATCCACCGCGCGTACAACCGGGTGCGTGATGGCAACTTCGCCCTCGATGGCCTCGTCGGTGTCGATCTGGCCGGGAAGACCGCCGGGGTCGTCGGCACCGGCCGGATCGGAGCAATCGTCGCCCGTCTGCTGTGGCATCTGCGATGCCGGGTGCTGGCGGTCGACCCGTACCGCAACGAGCACCTGCTCGAGTTGGGTGTGGAGTACGTCGAGCTCGACCAACTGCTCGCCGAGAGTGACATCGTCACGCTCAACTGCCCGCTGACCGAGCAGACCCACCACCTGATCGATACCGAGTCGATCGCTGCGATGCGACCGGGCGCGATGTTGGTCAACACGGGTCGAGGTGCGCTGATCGACACGAGCGCTGTCGTCGAAGGACTGAAATCGGGTCACATCGGGTCACTCGCCCTCGACGTCTACGAGGAGGAGGCGGACCTCTTCTTCGAAGACCGCAGCGATGAGATCCTCGACGACGATGTGTTCGCCCGCCTGCTCACGTTCCACAACGTGCTGATCACGGCGCATCAGGCCTTCCTGACCGAGGAGGCGCTGACGGCGATCGCCGAGACGACGCTGGCGAACGTGTCGGCTGCGCTCAGCGGCGAACCGAGCAACGTCGTCGGGGTGACGCCGTGACCGCTGGGTGGTGACGGGCCAGTCGCGGCCGCTCAGTCGGCGTGCAGCTTCGGTTCGCCCGGGTGGAACGGTGCATCGGGCTCTGGCTCGGCGGCGAGATGTTCGTTCTCGGGCTCGCTGGGCGCATCCCAGCCGATCGACGAGTCGGGCGTCGCCGAGTCGACGATGTGGTACCGGCGCCCCGTGACGACGGTTGGCTCGATGCGGACGAAGTTCGGCTTGTCCCAAGCGAGCCAGGGGTACAGCGGGAGGTCTTCGGCGTCGAACAGCTCCTGCATGCGCTCGATCGGTCGGGCGTGCCCCTTGAGCACGACGCTCCACGCCGTGCGGTCGTCGGGCTGGTAGCCGTCGATCTCGAACGCGACGAGCCGGTTCAGGACGGCGCCGGCCAGCTTCGTCCCGGCCGCCGATCGGAACACGATCGTCCGGTTCTCCACGACGAAGTTGATCGGGAAGATGTCGGGTTGTCCCGCCACGTCGACGGCGAGCCGCCCGACCTCTGCGTGGTCGAAGAGCTCCCAACACTCCGATTCGGTGAGGATCTCCGTGGCCTGCTGTCGAGCGTCCATGAACCCATCCAACACGATGGGACCCCTCCGATGCAGAGTCCAACGTCACCGAGCACCACCGAGGCGACGTCGACCTGCGGCCGCGAGGGTCGGCCTCGCGGGCTCATCACGGTAGTCGGACACGTTCGAACGGGCGTGGTACGACCGCATGATGGCCGCCGGCGACGAGCCGATCGGCAAGGGCGCTGCTCGCCTTCGGTTCACCGTGCACCACGAACACGGTGCGCGGCGCTGCCGGCAGTGCGCCGATCCAGCCGGCGAGTCCGTCGGCGTCAGCGTGAACCGACAGCGACCGCAAGACGTCGATCTCGGCACGCACCGGCACGTACTTGCCGAGCATCTTGATCGAGCGGGCGCCATCGGCGAGCTGGCGCCCGCGCGTCCCCGCGGCCTGAAACCCGCAGAGGACCACGGCATTGCGATGGTGCGGTAACAACCGAGCCAGGTGATGCAGGACCCGACCGCCCGTGGCCATGCCCGACGCCGAGATGATGATCGCCGGCGCGGTCAGCGCATTGAGCGACATCGAGTCCTCGACCGTCGGACACTCGTGGAGTCCGCCACCCGGATCGAACGACGGTGTCGCGTCGGGGACGCAGACGTCGGGGTCGCCTCGGCGCAGGGCGGCTCGGTACACGTCGAGCACCCGCAGGGCCATCGGGCTGTCGACGTACACCGGGAGTCGTGGGATGCGGTCGTCGACCATCAGTTCGGCGAGCACGTCCAGCAGCACCTCGGTCCGGTCGACGGCGAACGCGGGGATCAGCACGATTCCGCCGCGAGCTGCCGCACGACGCACGACGTCGGCGAACTCCTCGATCTCCTCGTCGTCGGGCGGGTGCAGCGAATCTCCGTAGGTCGACTCGACGAGCACCGTGTCGGCCGCCGGAGGCGTCCCGGGCCCCGCGACGAGCGGGTGGTTCCCGCGACCGAGGTCACCGCTGATCAGCAACGTGGTCGTACTCGGCGTCGGATCGTCGCTCGAGCGGTGATCGTCCTCGATCGTGAGGTGCACACTGGCCGATCCGAGGATGTGGCCCGCAGGGTAGAGACGGGCGGTCACCCCGGGAGCGATCGGCTCGGGGGTGAGGAACGGCACGGCCCTGAACAGCGGGAGCACTGCGGCCGCGTCATCGCTGTCGTACAGCGGCAACGCCGGGTCGTGCTTGCCGAACCCGCGCTCGTTGGTGAAGCGGGCTTGCTCCTCCTGGATGTGTGCGGCGTCGGGGAGCAGGATCGCGCACAGGTCACGCGTCTCTGCGGTGGTGACGATCGGGCCGCTGAACCCGTCGCGCACCAGTCCCGGCAGCCAACCGCTGTGGTCGATGTGGGCGTGGGTGAGCACGACGGCATCGATCGTGCGCGGGTCGACGGGGAACGGTTCCCAGTTGGCCGACCGCTCCCGACCCTGGAAGAGCCCGGCATCGACCAGGACCGTCGAGCTCGCCGTTCGAACGAGGAAGCGGCTGCCGGTGACCGTGCGTGCCGCGCCGAGAAACTCCAGGACCACGCTCATGGCTCCATCACGCGTCTGCTGGCCGTGGTGGCGCCACGGCCGTTCGACCCTTCGCCGCTCGGGCCGGGTGACCGTAGGATCGGATGTGCGCCGACCGCATCCGGAGGAACCCACCATGTCGAGCAACACATCGAGCGACGCACGTCCAGGTGCGGCGCCGTCCGACGACGAGCTCGCCGGACCGGTGATCGTCGGCGTCGACGGGTCGGCGAACGCCCAGCGGGCGCTGTTGCTGGCCGCCCGGCTCGCGCGCTCGTTCGATGTCGACCTCAACGTGTTCCATGCGTTGGGGTTGATGACGATGATCGAGGGGCGGCATGTGCCGTCGGAAGGCCATCGTGACGACATCGAGCGGCTGCTGCGCACCGAGTGGTGTGCCGCGTTGCAGGGCGACCCGACGCTGCGGTGGCGCGCCGAGATCATCTACGGCAGCCCTGCCGATGTGCTCGTGCACCTCGGTCGTGACCTCGTGGCGTCGTTCGTGGTCGTCGGGTCGCGTGGCGCCGGCGAGGAGCAGATGCTCGGGAGTACGAGCCACCACGTCGTCCATCACAGCGACCGACCCGTCGTGGTCGTTCCGCCGCTCGACGCCTGACGGTCAGCCCGGGAACGGGCCGTCCGGCCCCTCGATGCCGACACGCAGTGTCGGGGCGGATCCGATCTCGACATCGATGTCCAGCCCGAGTGCGGCGACGAGGGCACCGACATCAGCAGGATCCGGGTCGACGATGCAGACGTCGGTCAGGTCGGCCCGGGGCCGGATGCTGTCGGATGGCATCGGCGTGTCTCCCCAGTCGATCAGGAAGGGCACGCCCGGTCCACGGTCGGGGTGTGGGAACGTCAGCCGCCAGCGCAGCTCGACACCGTCGGGACGGGTTCGGCTCATCGCCACGATGTCGCCCGGGTCTGTGCCGGCATCGGCCGCGGAACGCGCCAATCGTTCGATCGTGTCGCCGGCGCTGGGCCGGACAGCGAATGCGACGAATGCCGGGGCATCGAGATCGTCGATGCCGAACGGTCGGGGTCGCCCGGGCGCAGGCTGATCGGGATCGGGTCCGATCAGCTCGAGGTAGCACGATCCGAGGGAGACGAGCGCATTGCGGGTGCCGAGCCCCTGGTGGGACCCTCCGACTTCGGGAACGACGCCGGTCGAGCGGGCGAACGCGGCAACCGTGGCGTCGAGATCGGGCGTGGCATGGACGAGGTGATCGATCGCAGGCACGAGCCGATACTGCCAGGCGACGATCGCTATGTTCGGGCCATGTCCGCAGAGATCGGTTCCGAGTTCGCAGGTCGTGTCGCCATCGTGACCGGGTCGTCGAGTGGTATCGGCGAGGCGACGGCACACCGGCTCTCGGCGCTCGGCGCCACCGTGGTCGTCAACTCCTCGTCGTCGGTCGACGCCGGCGAGGCGGTCTCAGCAGCGTTGCCCGGCGAGTCGTGCTACGTGCGGGCCGACATCAGCGTGCAGGAGGAGGGGCATGCGCTCGTCGATCGCACGATCGAGCGGTACGGGCAGCTCGACTTCCTGATCAACAACGCCGGGTGGACCACGCAGATCCCGCACGGGGACCTCGACGAGCTCACCGATGAGATCTTCCGTAAGACGTTCGACGTCAACGTTTTCGGAACCTGGTGGTTGACCAAGCGTGCGATTCCGCACCTGCGCGGGTCCGACGACCCGAACATCGTCAACATCACCTCGATCGCCGGCGTGCGTCCGGTCGGTTCGTCGATGGCGTACTCGATGGCCAAGGCAGCCCTCAACCAGATGACCCAGCTGCTGGCGAAGAGCTACGGTCCGATCCGCGTCAATGCGGTCGCGCCCGGCCTGGTCGCGACGCCGTGGACCGAGGACTGGGATGCGATGCACGCATGGATCGCCAAGATTTCGCCGGTTCCCCGTTCGGCGACTCCCGACGACTGCGCCGAGGCGGTGCTGGCCCTCCTCCGCAACAAGTACGCCAGCGGCGAGATCTTCGTCGTCGACGGCGGTTCCACCCTCGTGATGTAACGCTGGTGTCAGACACCAGCGTTACATCACGCAGCTGACTTCTCGAGGATGTGGACACCGCACGCCGAGCCGAGGCCGATCACGTGGGCCAGGCCGACCTTGGCGCCCTCGATCTGACGGTCGCCCGCCTCGCCGCGAAGGTGGTGGCACACCTCCCAGATGTTGGCGATGCCGGTCGCCGAGATCGGGTGGCCCTTCGACTGCAGGCCGCCCGACACGTTGACCGGCGTCGACCCGTCACGCCACGGCGCCCCGGACTCGAAGAAGTCGACCGCGCCGCCCTCGTCGCACAGCCCGAGGTTGTCGTAGTGGACGAGTTCGGCGGTGGCGAAACAGTCGTGGAGTTCGACGAGGTCGAGATCCTCCGGACCGACACCGGCCTGCTCGTAGGCCGTGGTGGCCGCATTGCGGGTGAGCGTGTTGACGTCCGGCAGGACCTGGCACGCCTCCTGGTACGGATCTGACGTCAGCACCGAGGCCGACACCTTGACCGCTCGGCGCTGCTGTTCGAGCGACAGCGTCCTGAGTCGCTCGCCGCTCACGACGACGGCTGCTGCTGCACCATCGCAGTTGGCCGAACACATCGGCCGGGTGTTGGGGTAGGCGATCATCATGTCGCCCATGATCTCCTCGAGCGTGAACCGCTTCGAGTAGGCGGCAAGCGGGTTGAGCGTGGAATGGGCATGGTTCTTCTCGGAGATGCGTGCGAAGAGCTCGAAGTCGGCCCCGCCGTAGCGGTGGCCGTACTCCATGCCGACCTGTGCGAAGACGCCGGGCATCGTGTCGGTGCCGATGCGACCGTCGGTGGTGGCCACCGCGCCGAAGCGACCCTGCGGCTCCCACTCGTGGGCGTCCTGCTTCGCCCGGCCGCCGCCCCCGAGCAGACCGGCGCCGGCGAGCTTCTCGACGCCGACCGCGAGCCCCATGTCGCACTCGCCCGCCTTGATCGCCATGATCGCCGTGCGCAGCGCCGTCGCACCGGTGGCGCAGGCATTCGACACGTTGAACACCGGGATCCCCGTCTGGCCGACCTGCTTCTGGATCTGTTGACCGATTCCGCCAGACCCCATCAGGTTGCCGGCGGCGAGCACGCCCATGTCGGCCATCGTCACGCCGCCATCCGCGAGGGCGGCCATCACTGCCTCGGCTGCGAGGTCGACGACGTCGCGGTCGGTGTGTTTGCCGAACTTGGTCATGTTGATCCCGAGGATCCAGATGTCAGTGCTCATGGAGTACTCCAGTTCTTCGTCTGGGTTGCGGTTCGGGAGCGGATCTGCTCCCGAACCGTTACGCAAACGGGTTGGTGGTGGGTGTCGGTCGGGGGTGGGTCAACTCACGGGTTCGAACGCGAAGCCGATCGCCTCGGTGCCTCGGTCGTCGGTGCCGAGCGAGTAGGTGGTCAAGCGAACCTGCATGCCGGTGCGCACGTGGTCGGCGTCCGGTTCGACATTGCGGAGGTTGCCGCGCACGCTCGTGCCGTCGCAGTCGATCACCCCGGAGACGAACGGCACCTCCACGCCCGGCGCGGCGAACGCCACGATGGTGAAGGTCCGCAACTCGCCTTCCCCGGAGATGCGGACCCGCGTGAACTCCGTGCCGAAGCACGAGGCGCATGCGTTGCGTCGATCGAAGAACCGTGCGCCGCAGCCGGTGCACTCGTTCGCCACGAGGTGTGGGTCACCGTCGTCGAGGACGAGATACTCCACGATCGGGACGCGTGCCGGAGTCGCAGTGTCAGCCATCTCGCGAACGTATCGATCGCGTCGTGACGCCGGCGAGGCCGAGTCGAACCGTTCAGGCCGAGCCGAGCTCGGTGAGCCACGCGGGCAACCGTGTCGGGCGCCCCGCCGTGGTCGTGCAACCGTGCACCGTCACGCCGGTGGCGCGCGGCGAGGGATCTCCGGCCGCATCGGTCACCGTGATCAGGTACGCCATCTGGAATGTCGCCCTGGTCACCTCGGCCAACCGCAGGTGCACCGTCACCGCATCGTCGAACTCGAGCGGCACCCGATATCGGACGTAGGACTCGAGCACCGGCGATTCCAGCCCTGCGTCTCGCCATTCCGTGAACGGGTGGCCGATCGCTCGCAGGTACTCGACTCTGGTCTCCTCGAAGTAGGCGAGGTAGTTGGAATGGTGCACGATGCCCATCGCATCGGTCTCCACGAAACGCACGCGGATCGCATGGGTGAAGTCGTATTCGGTCGGGTCGGTCGAGGGATCGACGGAGAGGCGCACCTCGGCGACCCTATGCCGGGCCCACCGGTCACGTCGTACCATCGGACGGGTGACACCGGCCGTCGTGGCGCTCGAGACAGCGGGTATCCCGTTCACGATCCACGAGTACGACCGCGGCGACGATCTCCGCGACTTCGGACGCGAGGCCGCCGAAGCGCTCGGGCTGCCGACCGACCAGGTGTTCAAGACGCTGGTCGTCGACGCCGATGGCGAGCTCGTGGTCGCCGTGGTGCCGGTCAGCTGTCAGCTGTCGATGAAGCGGATCGCCAGCGCGACCGGTGCCAAGCGGGCGGTGATGTGCGCGCCGGAGCGGGCCGAGCGCTCGTCGGGATACGTCGTCGGCGGCATCAGCCCGATCGGCCAACGTCGGCAGCTGCGCACGGTGCTCGACGAATCCGTCGAACTCTTCGACGTCGTGTACGTCAGCGGTGGAAAGCGCGGGATGGACATCGGTCTCGCATCGACCGATCTCGCAGCGATCGTCGATGCCGTGATCGCGCCGATCACCTCCTGATCGCGACCGGGCGTCACTGCGCCGGATGGCGCATCAGCGCCTCGATGCGAGCCACCCTGGTCAACGCCGGTGGGTGCGACGCGCCGAGGCGCGCCCGCCAGCCGATCGGTCGACCACTCGAACCGCCGGCGATCACCTGACGCAAGGCTGCGGCCAGTTCGCTGCCGAACCCCATCCGCACGGCCCGCTGGTCGGCCTCGAACTCCGACGTGTGGCCGACCAGGTTGGCGAGGGCGTCGCTGCCCCTCAGCCCGGCGGTGAACACCCAGGAGATGCCGCTGATCAGCACGGCGGCCACGTTGCCGAGCGTGTCGACGAGCGGCGACGTCCGACCGAAGCTTCCAGCGGCTGCGTGCGCCACGTTCTCCAGGAAGAAGCCGACCTTGGCGAGCAGCACGACCGGCGCCGACATCCAGTGCCCGAATGTGATCGCCACGGTGTGCAGACCGAGGTGGTGGCTCAACTCGTGAGCCAGTACGCCGCGCAGCTGACGTTCGTCGAGTTCGTCGACCGCGAAGCTCGTCACCACCACGAGATGGCCGCCGCACGCGAACGCATTGAGTTCGTCGGACGGCAGTACCCGCACCACGTACCGGGTTGCGGGGAGTTCGTTGACGGCCGCGATCTGCGCCCACAACGGCTCGATGACAGCCGCTTCTCGGGGGGTGGGCCGACGAGCACCGATGATCGGGGTGAGCACGAGTACCTGGAAGGGGCGGATGAACATTGCCAACCCGGCCAGGGAGAAGCCGGCGACGACCCACCAGTACCGCACATCGGTCAGCGCACCCAGGGGAAGCCAGAGCACGAACAGCGCCAACAGGCTGAAGGGGAGAACGGCGATCGCCGGGGCGAGGGACCACAGGGCGCCTCCTTCGATGCGGCGGGCGCCTCGTTGTCCTCCCATAGCGTCAGTCAGGTTACGCACCGTGGTCGCCGGTGAGCGCCGGTCTGCCTTTGTTCAAGATCTGCCGGGAGCCTCGCCCGCCGCCGAACACAGGGGTACTGTCGAGGTGTGCCACGACAGCGGGGCCGGTGCATGGAACCGCGGACCGACTGGAGTGGCAGGCGGGATCCACAGTGAGCGAGTCATCGACCAATCAACACATGGCCGTCGAGTCGACGCCCCGCGAGCGCGAGGCACAACGTGCCCGCGGCCTGCTCGCAGAGGCCACTCGATGCCGAACACCCGATCCCGAGAACGCACGCCGACTCGTGCTCGAGGCGCGCGTGATCGCTCGAGCAGCCGGCCTCGAACCCCTCGAGGCAGAAGCGCTGTATCAGCTCGCGGCGATCGCTCACCAGGCAGGTCGCACCGACGAAGCGTTCGGTCTCGCCGCCGAGGTGGTCGAATCGGCGGCACCGCACGAGCACACGCTCACCCTCGCGTGGTCGCTGCATCTGATCGCCGTCGTCTACTACCAGGCGAACAACTACCCCAGTGCGCTCGATCATGCGTTGCGCTCACTGCAGGTCTACCGCGCGACCGATCACGCCGTCGACGAGGGCCGGATCCTGCACACGGTGGCAGCGATCCATCAGTCGATGGGACACCACGACCGGGCGATCGCCACCTATGAGACAGCGCTGGCGGTCAACGAGCCGATCCATCGCCCCGATGTCGACGCGATGGTGCTCGGCAACCTTGCGCGCATTCATGGTCGGCGCGGCGCCCACGACGACGCAGTGCAACTCGGTCGCCGCGCCGTCGACCTCGCCGGGCTACACGCACCACACCTGGTGGGGAGTCTGCTCGCAGACCTGGCGGAAGCCCATGTGGGGTCGGACGACCCGGCCGCCGCCGCAGCGTGCTTCGACGATGCGCGTACACACTGGGCCGAACGCATCGCTTCGGGCGGAGAGGTGGCGCCGGCAGAGCAGTTGGTCGTCATGGTCGCCGAAGGCCGGGTGGCGCTGCGCACCGGACGACCCGATCAGGCGGTCGCTGCGCTCGTCGCCGCGCTCGACCTCGCCGATCGCACCGACCATCGCGATCTCGAACTCGAGATTCACGACCTGCTCTCGACTGCTCATCGCAACGCCGGGCGTTACGAAGATGCGCTGGAACACCGCGAGCGACACTTCGCGCTGCATCGTGAGATCTTCACCGACGCCGCCGACCTGAGGTTGCGCACCGTGCAGCTCGCTCACGACACCGAGGCAGCGCGCCGTTCCGCCGAGATCACCCGGCTGCAGACATCGGGTCTGATCGCCGGATACGCCGTCGATCACGTCGATGCCGATGCATATCACCTCGAGGCGTTCGAGCGGCTCGCCTCGCTCGCCGAGTTCCGCGGTGGCAACACCACACGACACACCGATGCCGTTGGCGATCTTGCGGCCGAGATCGGCTACGCGATCGGTCAGCTTCCCGAGTGGTGCGAGCGGCTACGGCTCGCCGCTCGGCTGCACGACATCGGCAAGGTTGCTGTCGCCGACTCGATGTTGCTGAAGCCAGGGCCGCTCACCATGGACGAGTTCGACGAGATCAAACAGCACACGGTGCTCGGTCGCCGTCTGCTCTCGGGTGTGTCGACCGAGCTGTTCTCCCTCGCCGCCGATGTCGCATGGTCGCACCACGAGTGGTGGGACGGCACCGGATACCCGAACGGGCTCGGTGGCGAGTCGATTCCGCTCGCCGGTCGCATCGTCGCGATCGCCGACGTGTACGACTCGCTCGCCAGTCGCCGCGTGTACAAGCGCGAGTGGAGCCTGTCGGAAGCGGTGCGGTTCGTGATGTCCGGCTCCGGCACTCAGTTCCAGCCGGATCTCGTGGATGCCTTCGTGGCGGTGATGACGACCCGTCACCCCGCCCTCGCCGACGAACTCGGCTGACGGTCAGCGCAGCGCGCCGACCGGTCCCGATCGTGGTCAGCGCAGCGCGCCGACCGGTCCCGATCGTGGTCAGCGCAGCGCGCCGACCACCCACCGACGGACGAACGCGGCGAGTTCGTCGACGGTGATGTCGGGGTCGAGTCGACCGTTGCGGTACGAGTTCGAGAACGACGAGACGGCGCCCAACACGCCCACCGCCACGAGCTCGGACGGCGCATCGGTGATCGTGCCGTCGCGCTGCCCGTCCTCCACCAGACGGCGGACGTCGTCGAGGTAGACGCCTGCGCCTTCATCGAGCACCTCGGCCACGTGCGGCGACGACCGCTCGACATCGAGCAACGCGAAATAGCCGGCATGCTCGGCCATGAAACGCACGCTCGCCTCTGCACCGTCCGCGATGCGCGTGGCGGCATCGGCGCCGGGATCGATCGCATGGCCTTGGGCGCGCCGCAGCGACTGTCGCATCGTGCGAACGAGCTCCGCGAACAGTGCACCCTTGGTGGGGAAGTACCAGTAGAAGAGCCCCTTCGCCACGCCGGCGGCCTGGCAGATGTCGGCGATACGGGTCGCCTCGTAGCCGCGATCGGCGAACAGGAGCGCCGCAGCCTCGAGCAACTGTTGTTTGCGCTCGCGGCCGTGTTCGGTGTGCTGGCGTTCGTCGATCGCCGGAGAGGTCACTGGGCCAGTCCAGCCGCGTCTTGACCCGTCGGTCAAGACGCGGCTCGTCGGACGCACCTGGGCGCTCACTACGATCCGGCGATGGCGAGCAGTCGTGACGAGCGGATCTCGACCCGCACGCGCAACGAGAAGTGGAAGAACGTTCCGCTGCGGATCGAGATGTCGGAGTGCATCAACTGTGATGCGTGCCTTCGCCACTGTCCGCCCGACTTCGGTGCGATCTTCAACCACGGCGCCGACGTGATCATCATCCCCGAGCTGTGCAGCGGGTGCGATCAGTGCCTGCCGGCGTGCCCCGTCGACTGCATCTACCCCGACCCTGACTGGCGTGCCACGACGGTTCCCGACGACTGGTGGGATGAACCAGCGAGTCCGGCAGACCCCTACCGCTGAACGCGGCGGTGGGGGAACGGTGGCGCCAGCGGCTAGAACGAGGGTCATGTCTGCTCACGACGTACTGCCCGGCGCCGAACCGATGTCGCACGACGGCACGACCACGGTCGGGGTTCTCGTCCTCCACGGCTTCACCGGCAACCCGTCCTCGATGCGCAGCCTCGCCGAGGCGATGGTCGCACAGGGCCACCATGTCGAGTTGCCACGACTTCCGGGGCATGGCACGTCCGTCGAGGACATGCTCACCACCTCGTGGGCCGACTGGACCGGCGAGGTCGAGGCCGCGTACCAGCGCCTCGCCGAGCGTGTCGACACCGTGATCGTGATGGGCCTGAGCATGGGCGGATCGCTCACGCTGTGGACCGCCCTGCACCACCCTGACGTGGCCGGCATCGTGTGCGTCAACCCGGCGACCCTGCCGCAGCCCGACGAAGTGCAGGAGATGATCCGCGAGATGATGGCCGAGGGGCACGAACTGATGCCGGGGATCGGTTCCGACATCGCCGACCCGGACGTCGTCGAGATCGCCTACGACGGCACGCCGCTGAAGCCGCTGATGTCGCTCGTGTCCGACGGGCTCGCACCGATCACCGATCGCCTCGGCGAGCTCACGATGCCGTTGTTGCTGTTCACATCCCGCCAGGACCACGTGGTCGAGCCGGCGAACAGTGAACACCTTGCCGCCTCGCATGCCGGTGAAGTCGATCACGTGTGGCTCGAGCGCAGCTACCACGTCGCAACGCAGGACTACGACCGCGACGACATCAACCGCATGGCGGCAGAGTTCGTCGCCCGTGTCGCTGCCTCCTGACCCACACGCCCACCGATTCGCCGCATGATCGCCAGCATCCCCAGCCCGCCGTTCAACTCGATCGACATCGGGCCGTTCAGCCTCAACATGTACGGCCTGATGATCGCGCTCGGCGTCGTCGCGGCCGTGTGGCTGTTCGGCCGTCGTCTCGAGGAGCGGCACGTAGGGACCCGCGACGATGCCAGCGCCATCGCGGTGTGGGCCGTGTTGGCCGGCGTGATCGGCGCTCGCCTCTACCACGTAGCGACCGACTACGACCGGTTCCGCAACGACTGGGGGAAGATCCCCGCCATCTGGGAGGGCGGTCTGGGGATCCCGGGAGGATTGCTGCTCGGTATCCCGGTCGGGATGTACTTCGCGAAGCGGCGGGGCATTCCGCTCGCAGTCGGGGCGACCTGCGCGGCGCCTGCGATCCCGCTCGCACAGGCGATCGGGCGCTGGGGCAACTACTTCAACCAGGAGCTCTACGGTCGCCCGACCGACCTGCCGTGGGCGCTCGAGATCGATCCCGAGCATCTCGTGGCCGGGTACGAAGTCGGCACCACGTTCCATCCGACGTTCCTGTACGAATCGTTGTGGAGCCTCGGGTTGTGTCTGCTGCTGTTGTGGATCGACAAGCGGTTCCGGCCTGCCCCCGGGCAGCTGATGGTGATGTACCTGATCGGCTACGGGGTCGGTCGGTTCTGGGTGGAGGGGTTGCGGATCGACCCTGCCGATGAGATCGCCGGACTTCGCTTCAATCAGTGGGTGGCGCTGGCTGCGGTGCTGGTCGGCGGGATCGTGCTGGCGTGGATGCGCCGACACCCGATCCCCGAGCCGGTGCCTGCATTCGTCCAGCCCGGCGTCGACGGTGGTGAGCTCACGTCGCAGGAGGGTGGCCCCGACGACGGTGGGCCCGACCAGGACCAGGTCGACCACGAGCAGGCGGACGACGCAGTCGCCGGCGAGGAGCCGTCCGACGACGAGCACGTCGACCGCGAGGACGGCCCGACCGCCTGACCGCAGCGACGACCACTCCCGACGCCTCGCGCGCCTGGGGGGTCAGGCGGGTAGGCGGGAGCCGGTTGCCCCGTCGAACAGATGCAGGCCCGACGGGCGAGGAACCAGGCTGACCCGGTCGCCGCTCTGGCTGCCGCTGAGCCCATCGGTGCGTGCGACCACCTCCTGTTCGGAGCCGTCGGCCAGGCAGTAGAGGAAGGCCTCCGATCCCAGTTCCTCGACGAACTGCACCGTGGCGTCGAGGCCGGGACCGGAGCCGCTCGCGTCATCACGGTCGTCACGTTCGGAGATCGTGAAGTCGTTCGGGCGGACACCGATCGTGACCGCCGGCGTCGTGAGCGCCGATCGCTGTTCGGGGGTGATCGGGATCGTCAGCGAGCCGTACCCGGCCCATGTCTCACCGCTCGTGGCCGCCAGGAGGTTCATCGACGGCGAGCCGATGAACCCGGCGACGAACTCGTTCACGGGATGCGTGAACAGCTCGCGCGGCGACGCGCACTGCTGGAGTACGCCATCGTTCATCACCGCCACCCGGTCACCCATCGTCATCGCCTCGGTCTGGTCGTGGGTGACGTACACCGTGGTGACCCCCAGCTGCCGCTGGAGCGCGGCGATCTGTGTGCGCGTCTGGACGCGCAGCTTCGCATCGAGGTTCGAGAGCGGTTCGTCCATCAGGAACACCTGGGGCTCCCGGACGATCGCCCGACCCATGGCGACCCGTTGCCGTTGACCACCCGACAGCTTGGCCGGCTTGCGGTCGAGCAGCCCCTCCAGGTCGAGGATCCGAGCGGCCTCCTGGACACGGACGGCTCGCTGCTTCTTCGACATCTTCTTGATCTTGAGGTGGAAGCCGATGTTCTCGGCCACGGTCATGTGCGGGTACAGCGCATACGACTGGAAGACCATCGCGATGTCGCGATCCTTGGGAGGAACGCTGGTGACATCACGGTCGCCGATGAAGATGTTGCCGGAGTTGGCGGGCTCGAGCCCGGCGAGCATCCGCAACGTGGTCGACTTGCCACATCCCGATGGTCCGACGAGTACGAGGAACTCTCCGTCACCGATCTCCAGGTCGAGACCGTCGACGGCGGGGGCCTCGGTGCCCGGGTAGGTGCGGGTTGCGCGCTGAAACGTCACCGTGGCCATCGACACCATCATGGTCCCTGCCGCAGCCCGAGGGTGTACAAACTGGTCCGGTGCCAGAGCTGATCCGTCTCGAGGGGGCGTCGTGCGACGTGGTCGTCGACGTCGCGCACGGCGTCCCGGCGATCGTGTACTGGGGGTCCACGCTCGGCGCCGGGCTCGATGATGCCGACCTCGTCGAGCTGTCAGCGGCACTCGACCGTCCCGACGTCGCCGGTGCGACAGGACGCGATGCCGTGCTGAGCATGGTGCCCGAACACGGCAGCGGATTCGCCGGTCGACCCGGTCTGCTCGGACACCGCGGCGGCGGCCGCGCATGGTCGCCGCGATTCTCGGCCGCCGGCCATCGCCTCGCCGCCGCCGTGCTCACCGTCGAGGCTGTCGATCCGGTGGCCGGACTGCGGCTGACGACGGTCATCGAGGTCGAGGACGCATTGCGCGTGCGAGCGACGCTGACCAACACGGCCGATCGCCGGTACTCGTTGGACGGGCTCACGCTCAGCCTGCCGATCGCCGACCACGCCACCGAACTGCTCACGTTCGACGGACGATGGGCGCGCGAGTTCCAGCCCGTCCGGTCGACGTGGCCCGACGGCGGCTGGCTGCGCGAGAACAGGCGGGGGCGAACCTCCCACGAGGCGCCGCCGGTCGTGTTCGCCGGCTCGAGTGGCTTCGGCGAGTGGCTCGGCGATGTGTGGGGCATCCATCTCGCATGGAGCGGCAACCACACGATGCTGGCCGAACGGCTCGCCGACGGGCGCCGGTACGTGCAGGCGGGCGAGCTGCTCCACCCGGGTGAGGTGGTGCTCGAACCGGGAGCGTCGTACACCACACCCGATGTCGTCGCCGTGTTCTCCGATCAGGGGCTCACGCCGGCGTCGTGGGGGTTCCACCGGGCTCTCCGGGCTCTCCGGGCGCCGGCCGAGGGCGCCCGCCCCGTGCTGCTCAACACCTGGGAAGCGGTCTACTTCGATCACGATCCGGTCCGCCTGCGCCGGCTGGCCGATGCTGCGGCACGGGTCGGCGTCGAGCGATTCGTGCTCGACGACGGATGGTTCGGCTCACGACGCAACGACTCGTCGGGGCTCGGTGACTGGTGGGTGTCGCCGGAGGTGTACCCCGACGGACTCGGACCGCTGATCGGTCACGTGACCGAACTCGGCATGGAATTCGGGATCTGGGTCGAGCCGGAGATGGTCAACCCGGACAGCGACCTGTACCGGGCCCATCCCGACTGGGTGCTGGCCACCGACGGGTACGAGCCGGTCGTCGGCCGCAACCAGCTCGTGCTCGACCTCGGACGCTCGGATGCGTACGCCCACGTGTTGCATACGCTCGACACACTGTTGCGCGACCACGACATCTCGTTCGTGAAATGGGACATGAACCGCAATCACGTTCAGGCCGCCGGTGCCACCGGAGCGGCCGGCAGCCGATCGCAGACCCTGGCGCTGTACGCCTTGCTCGACGAGCTTCGCCGGCGTCACCCGAGCGTCGAGTTCGAGTCGTGCGCCAGCGGGGGTGGACGGGTCGACCACGAGATCCTCCGCCGCACCGACCGGGTGTGGACCAGCGACTGCAACGATGCGCTCGAACGCCAGACGATTCAGCGGGGTGCGTCGATGTTCGTGCCGCCCGAGTTGCTCGGCGCGCACATCGGTCCACCGAGGTCGCACACGACCGGTCGGCGACATTCGCTGGCGTTCCGCGCGGCCACCGCGATGTTCGGACATCTCGGCGTCGAGTGGGACATCACGTCGCTCGACGACCGTGACGTCGACGGGCTGCGGGACGCCATCGAACTGCACCGTCGATTCCGACCGCTCCTGCACTCCGGCGACGTCGTGCGGTTCGACACCGACCCGTCGGCCCTTGCGCACGGCGTGTATGCGGCGGATCGCTCCGAGGCGTTGGTTTCGTTCGCGCAGCTCGCCACGGCCGCCAGCCTCACCCCGTCAGCGCTGCAGCTGCCGGGCCTCGCCGCCGACCGCCGCTACCGGGTGACGCACGTGCCGCTGCCGCGCGAGCGTTGGGGTGTCGCGTACCGGCAGCCGAGGTGGCTGATGCACGGCACCGAGCTCACCGGTCGTCAGCTCGCCACGCACGGCATCCGACCGCCGGTGCTCCATCCGGAGTCCGCCGTGTTGTTCCACCTCCTCGCCACCCCGACTCCAACCCCCACCCCGACTCCAACCCCCACAACCACCCCAACCCCACCAACCACCTGAAACTTGCCGCCGTCGTTGCATCAGCCGCAACAGTGACGGCAGATTTCGGGGTTTGGGCGGGTGGTTCGGATCGCGCAAGGAGGGCGCGAGCCTGGGCCGGTAGCCTCGGCCGTCGTGTCCGACCGCATCACCCCCGAGGCCGTGGCCAAGGTGGCCAAGCTCGCTCGCCTGTCGCTGACCGACGACGAGTTGGCTGCTGCCACCCACGAGCTGAGCGACATGCTCGACCACTTCGCCGACATCGACGCCCTCGACCTCGATGACATCGAGCCGATGACGCATCCGACACCGATCGCCAACGTGATGCGCGACGACATCGAGCAACCCGTCCTCGACCGCACCGAGGTGCTCGCAGCCGCCCCCGTCGCTGAAGACGGTCGGTTCCGGGTTCCGCCGATCATCGGGCTGGACGACTGAGATGAGCGACACGACCGGGGCATCGATCCCTGTCTCCGCAGGCGACATCGCGTGGAACGTCCGCAACGGCATCGTGTCGGCCGTCGACGTGCTCGAGCACCACCTCGCCGAGATCGAGCGTCGAGAGCCGGAGATCCACGCCTTCAACCTCGTGCTCGCCGACGCTGCCCGCGCTCGCGCGGCCGAGATCGACGCCGGTGCCGCGGCGGGCGGCGACATGGGACCACTCGCCGGAGTGCCGGTCGCGCTCAAGGACAACATGTGCACGAGGGGAATCCCCACCACGTGTTCGTCGAAGATCCTCGACGGCTGGACCCCTCCCTACGACGCCACGGTCGTCTCGCGGCTCCGCGACGCCGGGGCTGTCATCATCGGCAAGACCAATCTCGACGAGTTCGCGATGGGGTCGAGCACGGAGAACTCGGCATTCGGGGCCACGCGCAACCCCCACGACACCAGCAGGGTCCCTGGTGGCTCGAGCGGCGGATCCGCCGCCGCCGTCGCCGCAGGATTCGTACCCCTCAGCCTCGGCTCCGACACCGGTGGCTCGATCCGTCAGCCTGCGGCGTTGTGCGGGGTGGTCGGCGTCAAGCCCACGTACGGAGCCGTCAGCCGCCTCGGCCTGGTGGCGTTCGCTTCGAGCCTCGACCAGATCGGACCGTTCGCCAACAGCGTGGCGGACGCCGCGCTCGGGCTCGAGGCGATCTCCGGGCACGATCCCGGCGACTCGACGTCGATCGACAGTGGGCCCCTGCAGCTCGGC